>Ga0307507_10000326_pt1 | contig 96483 bp, 25 predicted proteins | sample 7_EM_MG_FD_207223 | JGI IMG/M metagenome (GOLD analysis project Ga0307507, IMG submission 207223) | Populus trichocarpa ectomycorrhiza microbial communities from riparian zone in the Pacific Northwest, United States - 7_EM | ecosystem: Host-associated > Plants > Roots > Unclassified | place...
ACTTTTCCGAGAAAGGGGCTTATCTTTGGTGGCAACGTTGAGATTTGGCCTAAGCGCGCGTGGCCTGGGCGGTCTAAGCCCGCTTGGACGTCGGACTGTTACTTTTCCGGTTTGAAGATTCACTTCCAACTTTAACATCCTACTGGGGGGAAGGAGGTCGTTGCTAAACCTAAAGGCCAGTTTGTAAGGTTACTTGCGCTTCTAACCTACGTCCATTACGCCTTTAGAATAATTAGTTTATAGGTGTTTCCACACTTTTAGTCCAACTATTAAATTAAATTAACTGCGGAACTAAAAGATGGCTACCTCTATAATAAATACTGAAAAATGGAAGACCGGAATTAACGTAACTGTAACTAATATTAAGGAAGTCAAAGCATTTGTTAATTAGCGTTTATTAATATACAAGGAGAATGGATGGAAGGGATTTAACTTATAGGAGAGCTTTGTTAACGACTTCAAGTTGTTTATAAGGGATATACTTAATAACCTTGGCAAGGATCGATTGAAAAAGATTAGGGATTACCTCTGTGAAAATGGCGTATACATACGGAAGGAGGCAAGGAAGTCAATTGCAGACGGCCTCTTAGGAGCCATTCATGAACCAACTCCCTCAAAATGGCCTGCCGACGACCCTGCCGACGACCCCGCCGATGACCCTACTGACGACTCTACCGACTGCCCCTACCCCAGCTCTACCATTACTACCGACTGCCCCCGTTCAAGCTATTCAATCATCAAATACCCTGTCAACTCCAACCCCAACTTTAGCACGAATTACCCAAGCCACAGACCAGCTCGCCCTACAAGGAAACTTCGGAAGAGAGATTACTAACTTAGCTAAGCTCTACACGGACGAAGTTAAATACTCTAGCGAATAAAATAACTTTAATTTTAAGTTTGAGATCTTTCAAAACTACTGCCTCCGAGCCAGCGTCCCTAAGTAAGCGTATACTATTGCTATTCCAACTATGCTCCGCGGGCTTGCTTTTAAATACTACTTTACCCACCTTAAAGATCTCAACCTTGAGAACGTATGCATAGGCCTTAAATTATACTTCGAAGGCGACGAATACAAACGCGACATCCTATTAAAATGGAATGCAATTACGCTTAAACAAGTTACTGCTTAAAAAGGACTCGATACAGGCCAAGCATTTCAGATATTAATTGATGAGATGTGGCAGCTATAACAACCCTATTCCAGTTATTACGACCCCGAGGCAGAGGCGTTTTAGACCGAATTTGCGAAGGGAGAGGGATAGACTATAGACTTATTTACTAGTACCCCTTTTCCCTTATTTCCTAGTTGTTGCTAGTGTCTGAATAAGGTTCTGTAATATAGTAGACACGGTTGCTTATAACCAATTGGGTTAACTACGTAAGCTAAGCGAGCTTAGGAGATCCACCAAATTCCACCTGTAGAAGTAGGAAAGAAGAAGAAAAACATTTGAAACCAAAACCCCCCCATCGTGATTCCAACAATTACTTTTGCTTATAATGCGCAGTTAAAAACTGGACCTCTCTTTTAGCTAAGATAGGAGGCAATATAAGTCGCAAACTTAATTAGGCGTGTAACGCGAAATATTTAGTAATATAGGTTATTTTGTCGTAGAATGCCCTAAGCCTTGTTACTATTAGAGGATTCCTTTTCTATAATTTATAATAATTTCTTCCTTAAGGAGCCAAAGAGTAAGACACCTTAATATATCTAAGGATGCTATTTAAAGGAAAGGGTATGGAAAGACCTAATATATAGAGCTGATTTCCGCCCCGTTATGCTAGGGATATATAATTACCTTTATTATCTACTCTACTGGTTGCCTTAACACGTCTTCTATATCTTTTATTTATTACTACCCTGCTTTACTATTTTTACCACCCCTTTTAAACCTTTCCCTAGTTTATCCTATTTCCGCTAACTATTTATGGCCGCTCTTTACGCTTTAATATGGATGCTTACTTAACTATTGGCTTGCTTATTAAAGCCGCAACTTGCTAGATTATACTAACTATTAGTTTCTTAATGCGTTGTACTTAGCTACCTCTTATATAGATTATTGGCATTTTAAGAGCCGCTTGTAGTTGGGATTAAGATTCTAGATATAGTGTATTAATTACCAAGCTTTATTACCAAGCAAATACTCTATAATTTGTTAAGGTGGATCTAGAAGAGGCGTCTTCTATTACTAGGATTAGTCCTATAGAGAGCTTATAAAGCTAGGAAATAACACCTTCTAAGTTAAATAATTCTAAGCATCCTGGCACTGGTCTATTATCTAAGCAAATTACTATAGGCCTAAATAACCAGTAAAGGGGTCCGGTAAATCCTATATATATACACTAACAGGTCCCCTGAACACTTAATTATATAATATTAAGTAAATTTTTTAGCACTTGTATAGATAAGGGGACTGCGAAGTTACTCTCTTATAGCATAATTTAATCGTTCCCTAAGTCTCTATAGGATTTCCTTAGTCTTCTTTATAGAAGAACTAGAGAGTAAAAAGTATAGGATATTATCTATACATCTGCTTTCTCTAAGGTAATATATAATTACTCTGACGTATTACTAGTCTAAGTATGTTTAATATCTCCTATACGGTATTTATTCTAATTAAATTGTAGACTATAATCTAGGCGAATCTCTAAGACTTATAAGACTATATTAAAGAGAAAGGTGTGCAGAATGCTCTTTTGTGGAAGCTATATTAACCTATTAATACTATAGGCCTTTAATGGTAGTTATTTATATCTAGCTTCGATTTGAGATTTTGGTATATAATTAAAATTGATCCTCTAGTCTTTGAATAAATCTGCTTACACTATAATGTGAATTTATATATATGCGTCTAAAATTCTTAAAATTGCAGCGCTTGTACATTAAGGGGGAATTGTGCCAGTGGCGTTATTGTATAGAGTGGGAGTGGCGCATATATCTAGGCTGCAATGCATCTTCCTAGGTTATAGTAAAGCAAATCTAGTTAGATAAAGCATCGCGGATAATTATACTTGGTGCAATTATTAGCTTTTTTCTAGCTATAGTAAGTTTAATTCTCCTTATCTTGTCTTAGACGGATTATTACTTCTTAGTAAGTAAATTATCTAACCTTTAAAGAAATCCTCTAATACAAGGTAGTAGATGTGCGTTATAGTATTTGCGGTAATGTCTTTATTAGAATGCATAGGTTTTTAGAATTTTAAATTGTAGAAAAGTAATAGGATTAGAGATGGAAACTCTAATGTCTAAAGCCGTTTAAGTATCCACTTCTTTACGCTAGTACTTAGGCTAGGGTGGTATCTATCGTGGTATTTATAGCGTTTGTGATTAGTTAGAAGCATTTTATAAAACCGTACTTATCCCTTAACCGTAAACTTGCGTCCAATGGTTATTAATAAGAACTAGCCAATCAATCAAGCTAAATTTAACGCTCGTATTATTATAGGGCTATAATTAGCGTCTTAACCTCTGTAGCTTGGTTCTCCCTTATTTATAAGCATTGGGGATATAGGAAGGTGTGTTAAGGCGAAAGTTGCTAGGGGCGGGATTTTTACACTAACTTAAGGCTTTATTAGTGGCGTCTAGGGACGGTAAGCGGGTTATGCCAGTTAGAACGGTTAGAATAGTTAAAATAGTTAGATTAATTGGAGTGATATAATTAGTTGGAACGGTTGGGTCTTTATTTTATAACCCCCGGGCCGCTTAAGTTATATTATATTGTCTTAATCTTCCGTTTTAACGCCACTATATTTTATAAGTCTAGCCTAGACATATATATCGTTATAGGATATATAGGGGATAAATGAAAATACTTCTTAGTAAGCTATATATTGTACGCACTACAAAGTATTAGTTAACACTAGGCAGTTTTTATTGTATAAGAAAGCTAAGGATCTTACTAAAACCTATAATTCTTAGATATAGGTTTCTCCACCTATCTAGAAGAAGGTTTAAACCTATATAGTAAACAAGCTATAGGAAGAGAAGATATCCCTAATATATAATAAGGTTTTTTGGTAGCGTATATTACAGGCTGTTAAGAGCAATTTCCCTAGGGTATAATCTTAAGGCGTAATTCCACCTGGTTAGTTTTAGTTATAAATAGTTAATGCAAATACTTATTTAAGTTTTAGCGCAATAAGAGGCAAGCTAATTAAATAGTTAACCTAAGACACTAGATAGGCCTTAGGATCCTATAAAGAGAGAGAATAAGTAATAAATGGCCGGGACAAGGATATATAAGGTAGGTAAAGAACTAATATAAAGCGGGTATTTAGTGGAAGGGGGATTCTATCCCAAAGCGTTAGATTAATACTACTTAATACTAGTTTGCCATATAGCCCTCTTCTATCCGCCCTATTTAAACTCCCCTAATATATATAGAATTTGCTATATACGCCCACGCTCTACTAGATGCTAACTAAGAGTTGCTATTATCCTAGTCCCTATCCGTTGGATAATTTCACTCTATATACATTCTTATCTGGTTTCTAGGCCCCAATCTAATATTAGGTTTTAGTAACAATTCTGCCTTATTTTTAGTTCTTTAGCTATTTAGGGGAGACTAGGTGCAAAAGGTCTAGCAGGTGTGACGAAGTTCGTATAGATGAGGTTTATTGATGCAATGGGTTAATTGATTGATTAATCTTGACTTAATCGTTTTTAATGTCGATGATCTTGTATCGTGTCTTTTTAACCTTGATCTGACGTGTCTTCAGTGACGTGTCTTCGTGCACGTGACTCGTGCACGTGACCCACGCCTTTAGAGAATACAGATTATCTAACACACCCCCTTAGCTTTAAGCTCTTTGAGGTCAAAGCTAGCCACCTTCTCGTGTCCGTCAATGAGTTAATTAAACCGTAATCTTATCTAAATCCTTCCGTCTTGCTCTAATACTGTCCCTTAGGTCCTCTAGTTGCTTCTCCTTATCCAGCTGCTCCTTAATATCCACCATCCCGATCATATTAACGAAGCTTTGAAACCTCTGCTTAGGCAGGGCCTTTATAAGTCCATCAGCGATTATCTCCTTTATTGCTGTCTATTAAAATTATACTCGTCTTATTGCGTATTCCTAACGTAGCTAGTATTAATAGATGTCAACGTATTAGAGCTTCGTGATTAGCTTTACCGTGTCTTCTATAATTAGTTAGAGCGTCTACGTATTATTATATTTAATAATTAAGGGCTCGTTTAGGCGTAACGTTATTACTTTAAACAGCCTACTAATAAAGATAGCTTCCTTTACTGTCTATAATAGGGCTAACAACTCAGCTTCTATGCTTAACGTTGTTACCGTACCCTACTTATTTACTCTCCAGGCGATCAGCCCCCTAAATAGCTTTATAATATATCCTTACAAGCTCTTTCTGTCGACGGAGTTGTCCGCGAATAATACATCGCTGGTATAGATAAATAATTGCGCTTTACCTCTACCGTCTCTTCTATCGTCTCATCCTTTGTCGCGTATTCCTTTGTCTTTCCCTCTACTGTTCATTCCTTCCTTATCTCCTCTATAGTAGATTGCTCTGCTCCTCGTGCTATATAGGTACTGAATTACTCTGTCTACCACTTAATAGTGCTCTTGGCTTAGGTTCTGATTAAACCTTACCAGCTATAATACTGCAAAAGCAATATCTGGACGCGTTATAGTGGCTGCATAAAGTATTAAACCCATTTTTCTCTAATATAGCATCGTAGAAGCTGCTTCTCTTGGTAGGGACATAGGACGGACTAGTAGGTCTATATTGGGGGATAGAAGCGTCGGACGGATTAATTAGTAATTAGTAGGGAGGAGTTTAGATTCTGCTATGGGAGTGTCCAAAAGACGCCCTATAAGATCTATCTTATACTAATTAGCTATCTTCTTAATATAGGCTTCCTAGGATAGCTATAGGAGCCTCTAGCTACAATTACATAGCACGTGGATTCCTAGGAACTATTTTAGCTTACTAAGGATACTTATCTAGTATTCCTTGCATAGCTTCTTAATTGCTTCTTAAGCTTTCTTCTCATCTGTCTTTTAGTAGCAGAAGACAATATCATTAATATAGAAGAAGACGACTATTCTACCTTTTAGCATAATATATGGCTCCTAAGGTACCTCTTTAAAGCCTAATTCGTTTAACGAGCTCGTGAGATTCTTCTACCATAATAGTAGTAATCGTTGTAGTCCGTATAAGGCTTTTCTTAAGCGCAGTACTTTGTCTATCTTTCCTTTATTAAACCCTGGCGGTAGCTTTATATAGACAACCTTATCAAGATCGCAATAGACAAACGCATTAACTGCATCTATCTATATCGTCTCCAGGTCGAACTTTGCGGTGATTGCCATAAGGGTTTGGAAGGTTATACTAGCTAATATAGTAGCTCTTATAGATAGGTCTCCTAGGGCCTATTAATTTCCGCATACTACTAAGCGTGCCTTATATTTCTGGAGAAATCCGTGCTTATCTGTCTTGTAGACAAACACCCACATTAAGCTAAAAACCTGCTGTCCCTTTATATACTTCTTATCTGTTTCTTAAAACGACCTCATTTAATAATAGGATTAGAGGTAAGCTTATTAAGCCTCTTAGAACTAATCTTAAAGAGGGTATGTTGTAACAGTGCAAGTGTGGGAGAATTGAATGAGCGACTTGATTTTGAATGTAGCTCTAGAGTCTCTATATATACATAAGGAAGATGCAGGGAATAGAGATAGGTGGCAAGAATTACAAGGGTAAGCAGCTGAAATGGTGAGATATGCAGGGGTAAGCAGCTGAGGTAGTGAGACGGTAGTAAGCAAGTCCGATCTTGGGTCGACAACAGTATAGTACCGGTAGTCGGTTACACACCCCCCCAGATTTGACGGTGTAGTCAAAGCTATAGAAAAATAAATAAAGGTAGAAGCGATACCAAAATAGGAAATTTTAGATACAATTTTGGAGTAGTAAAGGGATAGGGTGACGTTCAAGAGTCTTTGTTAGATGATATAGTAGCAATTTAATGTCAAATATCCACCAAATTCAATTGCTTTATCTATGCCTCGTACCTTTAATGGGGTAGGATCTTGGTAAGGCCGTTAGCAGGCATTTTGTCTATAGGGACCCACTGTACGTTAATCTTTTTATCTTAGACCTCCTGTTTAAGCCAGTGCTGATGGACGTCGATATATTGTAGCTTAGTGTCAAGCTTTGGTGTATCCTGTCTTAGGAGTCGTATAGTCTGCATATTGTCACATAGTAGGGTAAAATCGCGTTCTAAATTGAGACCGATTGCCTTAAAGAAACGCTGCTACCAGATGATCTTAACAGTAGCCGTAGACAGGGAGAGAAGCTCCGCTTTAGTAGTTGAGTGAGTTACTAATCTTTGTAGGGTTGCCTTCCAATTAATTAGTCCTCCGAATAGCATAAAAAGGTATCCTTAAGAGCTCCGTCTAGTCTCTTTATGGTCCGCAAATGCTGCGTCAGATGCTTCATAAAAGGTGACGTCTTCTCCTTTGGGGTTTCTGAAGTAGACGTGTGCTCCGAATACTTCGCCAGAGTATTTAATAGCTGTAGATTTTGTTTTAAGGCAATAGGCAATGGCTTGGTTTAATGCATCAAGGTGCTTTTAATTTGGATTAATAAGGAATTCGGCTAGCTTAGAATGTGTCTTTGTAATATTAGGTCTTCTAAATACAGCGAGGTGCGCAAGGGAACCAACCTGTTACTAGTAGGCTAGTGTTCTTTAAGGGTTCGTCTACTAGTTGGACGGAATCAGTTTGTTAGGTAGTGGTGTTTTAGGGAACCTTCCTGGTTAAATATTAAATTGACTAGCTATCTTTTCAATATAGGAATTTTAGTAAAGCTAGAGCTTTCTACTTACCCGATCTTGCTCAATTTAAATCCCTAGGAACCACTGTAGGTCTCCTAGTGCACGGATCTTGTATTAATATAGAAGTTTAGCTTTGAATTCTTCTAGTCTTTAAATGTCCTTTTTGGCAAATAGGACGGCAATATCGTCTATATAAAAGAAGATAATAAGTCATCCATTAGTGTAAAGGCAGTTCGTACCTGGGACAGGCTTCAATCCGAATTTGGCCAGTGTATTAGTGAGCTCTTTGTACCAAAGTAGTGGTGAGACTTTTAATCCGTATAGCGCCATGAGTAGCTTTAAGATATATCTGTTTTAATTAAAGCCTTCTGGGTAGTAACAGTAGACTAGCTTATCTAGTCTTGCATTTATAAATGCGTTTACAGCGTTATACTGTCAAATCTCCAAATCGAATGCGGCTGCTATAGCCATGAGGGCATGGAATATTCGAGCAGCTAGGGTTGCTGTATAGGTCTCTTCCTTAGTAATCTGCAGGTCTCCGCAGATGTATAGTCGAGCTTTTAGCTTTTATAGGTAGCCGTTACTGTTGAACTTGTATTTGAAGACCTATTTTAGTAGAAGGATCTGCTCGTTATATGCTTCTTCTTTTAGTACAGTCTCGAATGTCCCTCAGCGTTTTAGGTCATTGTATTCTTTTTCCATGGCCTTTTAAAAGCCGGTAGTTAAAGGGTGCTTTCTTAGCTCTTTAAGGTTCCTTGGTTTAGGTGGAAGATTGTCTTAATACAGGGAGGATCTAGTTCGGTTAATGTCCTTTACTAGTCCTGTAGCAAAGCCAGCGTAGTAACCAAATAGGGTAGGTATATTGGCTAGTGCTGCTGCGTACGCTTAATGTTGAATTCATTTAGAACCTTCTGGTAGGATAAGGTTGGTAGAAGGATTGGCTGAGACCTCATTAGCTTATAGAGCTGTATTTGATGGTTCTAGCGAACCTAGCTGGGTAGGAATTGCTTTAATTATATCTAGGATATCGTCTTAAAGTCCTTCTAGTGTGGTATTTATTTCTGGCAGATCTGGAGATATCGTTCTGCTAGGAGTTGGTAGCTGTTTAGTGTCCTTTATAGGAAGCTCTGCTAAATTGTTTAATATAGTCATTTAATTTGCATTTAAGGTAGGTCTATATAAGATAGATTTATCCTTAGATTTGTCCTTATAGAGAGGTTCTGGTAGACTAATTACCTAGATAGTGTCTTCTAATGCTTCCCTAAGTAGGTAATTAATATTTTAACCCTTGGGGTTATAGAACGAGGTCTTGTTAAATATGACGTCTCTAGTTTAAATAACTTTATAAAGGCTTAGAATCCAGATTTAGTAGATATTAGTTAAATTGTAGCCAACTAAATATCTAATTAATGCATAAGGAGCTAGCTTGTCTCCCTTTCTAACTTGTTTATTCAGCGTATAGGTCTTATAACCGTATTTGTGTATATGGGTAAGTGTTGGCGGCTTGCCGTAGGCAACCTTGTATGGAGTTTTCCACCCTAGTTACTTATTTAGTGTTTGATTAAGCGTATAGCTAGCAGTAAGGAAAGCCTCTGGTCCTAGAGATAGGGGTAAGGATACTTCTAGCTGCATAGACCTTGATTATTCTATAAGGATTCTTCCAGATCGTTCTGCTCCACCATTCTGTTCTTTAGTATATGGTGCTTGGTATTTAAAGGTAATGCCTTCGTCTGCATACTACGTGTCTAGGGTATCTTCCGTTTGTCTAAATACTTGTTTATTATTACTCTAGAAGAAGACGACATCTTAGTGGAATTATGTCTTAATTAAGCGGTAAGTCTTGTAAATAGTAGGTAGGACAGTAGCTTTGTCCCTGTTCTTAGAGGTGAACACAAAGTTGAATTTGGAATATGTGTAATAGAAATGCATAATATATCTATCGCCATTATACCCTGGTACTCCAAGGTAGATAATATTAAATGCTAGCCGTTTAAATGGTTGAGTGGCTAGAAATTTGTGTTCTCGTCTTTAAGAGATCTGCTGCGTATGCTTTGCTAGTAAGTAAACTTTATATTTGATTTTAAGCGGTGCTTGTTTATTGGTTTTAAATTCGGTTAGCTCTGCGCTAATAACATACTTTAGAAGCTGCGTAATAGCATTAGGTCCTGCATAGCCAAGTATTTTGTGCCATCTTGTAGCTATGGCTCCGATTAGTTTATGGGCTATATGGCTTAGCTGGTACCTCTTAGAGGTTAAGAATATTAATTAAGTTGAGTCTAGGGTACTTGTAGGCTCTCTGTGCATTAGTGCCCAGTGATCCCCTAGTTGTTTTGTATAGTATACTATCTCGCCAGTTACTAGACGGTAGAGTAAATTTCGCCCTAAGTTAAAATGGATGTCGTTCTTAGTGGCTCTTAATAGCGCTACGATATTTGTAAATATAGTAGGCACTAGCGCTATATGGGATAGCTTTATTTTTAGCTTTCCAGTAGGTGTATCAACAGTAATGGTTACTATTCCGTAAGCTTGTATTTTTTCGAAATTTCTGCTAGTAATTAGGTAGTTGTCTTCTGCTGCTAGGTAGGAGAAGGTGAAGTCTTCTTCGTTATTGCAGACATGGGTATTTACGCTAGGGTCGAGTATCTAGGTGTTCTGAAGTTTAAAAGGAGTTTAACCAGTACTAAACACAGCAGCATGGCTAGTCGGTTTAGTAGAAGGTAGGGTTTTAGAATCAAAATTAATTGTAGATTCTGTGTTCTGATTGTTCTCCTTTGCTTTCTATTCTCTTTTTTAAATTTGGTTGATAATACGTTTAATCCAAGGTGTAGATAAGATAGCTTTATTTACTTTCTTCTAGACGTCTACTTTTGGTCTCTATCCTTAAGGGCGTTTGTGCTTAGTAATATAATAGCAGTTATTAAACCAATATACAATGCTGTATATGCATTCCTTGTTCCATCTTAAATTTGAATTTGAATTGCTATTGGAATTAAAATTGCTGTTAGAGTCTAAATTGGAACTGTTTTAAAGGGTTATAAATGCAGAGTTATTAGCAGTTGAGGTAGATGATGCTTACTACATGTGGTAGTGCTCCTTGAATTCCTTAATAAGGTTAATAATAGATGGGGCCTCTTTGTCCTTCCGTTCTTTTTGAATAAGATTTACTTCTAGTGCTCCTGCGAAGCTAGAAGAGATGGGTTTGATTGCTTGTACAAAGTTGTAGTAGGGCCTAAATCCCTGTACGTCTGGAAGCTCTAATTCCTCTGCTAGCTTGTAGACGCTCCTCTAGTTGTTTAACCATTTTTTAATGCTCTGCTTTTTGTTGTAGGCTTTGAGAGCTGTGTATTAATTAAGGATGTCGCGTTTTTGACCTAAGGTGGTAGGGGCGAGTACAGTCTTTAATTCTTAAAGGCGTTCGTATACCGTTCCGAGGTCTTTAATAAGAGGGAGGTAGGCTACCGACGTCATACGGACGATATAATTGCTAATATTGTTTATAGCTTGCTCTTGCTTCTGGTGTATGCGGAGGTTGTCCTTATACTTAGCGTAGAGTTAATTGTACATAATGAGTTAGTTTGGATCTAGCTTAGCTATTAATGTAGCGGTAGGAAGCACGTCTCTTAGTATAGGTTGACTGGGTAACTGCAGCTTTGGAAGCTTATCTTTTTTCTTTAATGGGTTAATATACTGCCATATATTGTTTGTTTTAGCAGTGTCTTAAATAATAAAGAACTATTGCATCTAATTAGATGGCCTTTTAAGGATAAGGTTGAATTTTAAATAAGGTCCGTTAGTATTAGTTGTTATTTTTAGAATTTAACAGGTTAAGTAGGGTCCTAGGTTAGCGTCTTAGCAAAACCTTATTTTAACGTTCCGAGCTTTTGATTTGATTCGTCGGTTCGTTTATCTATTAGGTACGTTTGTCAGCCAGGTGCGATCGTCCGTTTGTTTGGTAGGTGAAGAAGCTTAAGACACTTGCAAAGGTGGTAGAAGTAGTGACTTTGTAAATAAGGTAGTAGATTGATTGGTTTAGCAGATAGTGCAATCCGGACTTATAACTGTAACAGTACAAGTGTGGGAGAATTAAATGAGCGACTTGATTTTGAATGTAGCTCTAGAGTCTCTATATATACATAAGAAAGATGCAGGGAATAGAGATAGGTGGCAAGAATTATAAGGGTAAGCAGCTGAAATGGTGAGATATGCAGGGGTAAGCAGCTGAGGTAGTAAGACGGTAGTAAGCAAGTCCGATCTTAGGTCAACAACAGCATAGTACCGGTAGTCGGTTACATATGTATTAAGGTCCTTAATTAACTAAGGTGGCGGAGGTAAGTTCTTCCTATATAATCTAACATTATATATTCTGCCTAATTTCAGCTTGCTATCGTTAAGTCGACTATTAAGGTTAAACTTCCTTCCTGCTATAAAGGCGCCTTAATAGGCTGAGGTAATCCTTTTAGTAACAAAGTCTTTAAACCTATTATCGCCGGCTTCCTTAAACAAGTCTTTAACTAAGTTGTTAAACACCCCCTAAGTATAAAACCCATCTTTTACTTAGTTAATAGTGTCCTAATTAGTATCTAACTTCGTAGGATACTTAACATAAAAGGCACATAGAGATTCTTCGTCTTCTTCTATTAGAGGTGGCATATAATATACATCTTTAAGAGCTCTTGTAAGCTCAAGATCTGCTAATTTATTAAAGGTTTAAACTAGCTTATCAACGTCATCGTCTTCCTCTTAAATTAACGGTTTAAATACTTCGTTATTATCTTCTAGAAGAACCTCGTTCTTAGTTAAGGTCTTAGGGAGTTAAATCTTCTCAATTAGCGTATCTAATTTGGCGTATAGATCCTTTAAAATATCCGTTTACTTGCCGTCAAAGAACGTATTTTCGTTAAAGATAATATCCCTAGTAGAGATAATAATACCTTTATGCGGGATCTAGATCCTATAGATATTGGTAGAGTTATAGCCAATGAGGTAGCCAATATAGGCTCATAGATCTAGCTTGCTTAGTCTTTTCTTCTTTAGCTAGGCATCTGACGTCATCACGTACGCCCTACAGCTATAGGCTTTTAGGTGCGCCAATTATAGTTTTCTTAATCTCCCATTTGCTAGGTAGGTATGGAACCTTTTATATAGCGATTTCCATTTATTACTTTCCCGTAGCGTTCAATCTTAAAGGTAGACTGTATAGTTGACTATCTCGTTCTATAGGTCGTGTAGTAGATTAGCAGCAATTCTTATTACATGTCCTTTCTTAATAATTACACCCCCTAAGCGTTTAGCGGTACTGTTCTGTACTTAGGTATATAGCGCTAAAGGCTTAAAGGTAATCCCTTAGGTCTATAGCCATTTAAGGGTTCTTCTTCTCCCTAGCTCGTTGTCTGACCTAATAGTGTTAACCTTGAGGTTATACCTCAGACAAATCTATTAGATGAAATCTTTAAGTACTTATAGTGTCTCCTTCTCCTCGCCATGCATTGTTATAAAATATGGGAAGGTTCTTTCTAAGAAGGTATTGTAGATAAGTATAACTTATACAAATCCCGCATACGCTTCCTTAAGGTCAGTCCAGTCAATATAGAGGTTAAGATAAGGTTTATTAATATTCTATTTTAAGAACCTTCTTAAGACCTAATGCTTGATTTTGGCGAGACTGTAATATTAACATTCCGTTATCTTTGGGCCTTAAAGCTTAACTCCTAGGGCGTTAATACCTAAATAATAAAGGCTTATAGGTCCTGGATGACCTAGACGCAGATACCATAGTTATATATTACCTTTCACATCTAGGCGAATGTCTCTTAACAATGCTCTACGCTTCCGTTGGCGGCGTAGCAGTTAGCTTATATTAAACGCTAATAGACTTCCTAGTTGGACGTATTTAATAATCTATTGTCCATAACATTCTTCCATTTAATATAGGATTGTATCGTCCTTCCAAACTAGAAGATTGTTATTTCCTTTATTATCCTAGAAGTACCCTCGCTTTCAAAGTAGACAGAACAACACTAGATTTATATTAAAGTCTATATAAAAGGCAACGTCCTTAAGATATAAGATTCCCTTACTCTTATCTAGTTTTATAACTTGGATAGTAACATTGCTGTAACCTAGTATAGGCACTTCTAAGCTGCCGGCGGTAACGTATTTATGTCTTAGAGCTTTCCTAAAGTTATAAAAACAAGAGAGATTATTAAAGATATATAGAGTAGTTCCTAAGTTAAGAATAGTCAATAGCTTTAGTAGATGGATTTAACCTATATAATACAATTTTAGGAATATCATATTAGCTTCTCCCTTAATCTTAACTTCCTAGCTCTTGTCCTATTATTATTAAGCCTTATCTTCTTGTTCTTCAAGTCTAATCTTCGCAACTTAGTTAGCAAGATTCTTATTCTTTTCTACCTTCTTTAGCACCCTTTTAATGCAAGCATCTCCGATTATAACTCCTTCGGGTCTCTTGTCTTTAAATAAATACCAATAGTCTTAAAGGGAATGTCCCTGTTTCTCACACGCTAAGCACACAGGTAGTAGCTTCTTATAGGACATCTCCTTATCTACTAGTAACCCGGCTCTCTTTAAGCGTCTAATATATGCTAAGGTTTCTTTCCCTAGACCTTTAGTAGTATTAAAGTGATCTATTATAGCTTGCTCTACAAAGTCTGTATTAAAGGTACTCCCTCTTATAGTAGTATTAGCTTTCTTTAAGGGTATTCTAAGTCCTTCTTGCAGCTCCTTTACTACTCTGCAGTATTTAGAAGATCTCAACTTCTAAGGGTTATTCAACTTAGTAGTATACTTCACACAGTAGGCGTCGCTAAATGGTTAAATAACTTCTGCCAAATCTTATAGCCAGATTCTATCGGACATTTAAGGGATCTTATACTTCTCTCTTAGGGACATTATGTGTTCCTATTAATCTAGCCACTAGTTTAATTTTAACAACTATTTAAACCCCTTAAGGGCTTCTATATACTAGTATTATACCTTCTTCCTAATAAACAACGAGGTAGGTTCTGTATTCTCCTTTAGCCAAGATAGCTACTCTTTAACTATTAAGGAAGGGTTAAGTAGTAGCTTCTTCTAAATTAATACTATAGACATAATCTAGGTGCGGATCTATTAAAAACAATCTTTCTATTTAAGGAAATACTTCATATCCTAGTTATAGTATCGTCTGCTATTCTTATACGCTTTCTGTTAATTCGTCAAGAGCTATATATATAAGGTTGCATTCTCATTAAAATCTATAACCTTTAGAAGAGATGGTTTTTCAAGTAGACCTTCTTAAGGTGCTTCTATGGCTGGGTTAACATAGGCCCAAATTTACTAATCCACAACGGCTTAGAGTTGCTATAGCCATTATTCCCAGTCTTCTGGCTTATTAAGGATGATTATAGTCAACGAACTCAACATTAGTAGAGTCATTTTAACTAATAGGCAAAGGAGGAATTAAGATGGTATTTTTGTCGTTAGGATCGTCCTTGTTATCAGGTTTGTCCTGTAACGATTAAGGTAGGATTTCTCGTGGAATCTCGTGGAATCTTGTAGAATCTCGTAGAAGGTTCGTGTCAGAATCGTCCTGCGACACTCAAGGTAGGATTTCTGTCAGAGTCTGCGTCCTGACGATAAGGTGTCAGAGTCTAACGATGAGGTAGAATTTCTTCAAATAATTAAGTAATGGCTGAATAGCTTCTTAAGTCGGCGGACTGGGCTTATAACTGTCACGAAGTTCAAATAAATGAGTTCATTGATGCAATGGGTTGATTAATTGATTGATCTTGACTTAATCGTTTTTGATGTCAATGATCTTGTATCGTGTCTTTTTGACCTTGATCTGACGTGTCTTCAGTGACGTGTCTTCGTGCACGTGACTCGTGCACGTGACCCACGCCTTTAGAGAATACAGATTATCTAACAGCAGGCTGCCTTACTTAAAAAATTATTATAGTAAATATATCTTATTATATAAAACCATAAATTATGCAGCTATTTAAAACTATTAACTATATTTATTCTATCCTTCTAGTTGTTTCTTTTCTTTCCTATACCATGCAATTTATAAGATTGTAGTTGTTACTAGTTATACGTAGAAAGCGGCTAACTTAGGTATTATAGATAGTGGCAGGAATTATAGCCAGCTATATAAGTGTCTAAATTCTAAAACTATAGGTATATCTAATAATGGCTAAGGGTACAGAAGGTATTCTCTAGGCTATATACTAGCAAATTACTCTATACGTATATATATGACGTCCCTATATAGAATTATAGTTCTATACTAATTAGATATTTAGGTCTTTATAGAAAGTTTAATACTTATATAGAGTACTATTTAGATCCTTTTTTAACTTGAATTAATTTACCTAAGGCATTCTTATTTTGGCTTTTACCTAATTACCTATACCCTTAAAGTTGCCCATTTTATTGTCCTTGATATTAGCTAATTAATTAACGTCTATTAAGTTATACACTTTATAATACTAATTCTAAGGATATTTCTATTAGTTAGGCTCTCTATCTTATATAAAACACCTTACTTAGTAAGTGAAGTGGAACCGCTACTTAAGCAGTCTTAAGCTAGTAATATTAAAAGCTAGCGGGATTGTATGGAGGATCTCTTAGTAGTTATACTATACCTATGGCCAAAGGACTTAAAAATATGGTCGTTGCTTTGCCGAGTAGGTATCTTATAAGTCTTAGCTAGGCCACTAGTAATATTGCCATTAATATAAATAGGTGCACTTATAGATACTACTATAGATAGATCTGGTCTATATTCTTGTCCTTTCTAAATAGCATTAACTAACTACTAAAGGTTCTATTTCTGTTTAAGAATTTATCTTATAGGTAATAGCACTACTTGCCTTTATTCTAAACTGGTTTAACTTATATATAAAGGGGCACGTTATGGAATGTTTAATGCGTAACCTAAAAGAGCACGCCTTAAGACACGTTATAACACTTTTACTGGACTTCTATAGCAATAATAGCTCTAGAGAAGTCTTAGAGGTTATAGTCTTAGAAGAATAATATATCCATCTTACAGAGAGTCTAATCCTTTAATTTAATACCTTCTGCAATTAACGTTATTACCTTTATGGTTTATTTCTCGTACTTTATTAATGCATATATAGGACTTATTATAATAGATATAATCGTTATTTATATCTGGACTAAGCTTATTAAAAATCCTAAGCTTTTTTAAATGTATTAAGACTATAGTATAAATAGGTATAAGGAGGGCCAGATTAAGTACAATATAGTTATATACTGGGATCTGGTAAAAACAGCCAATTGTTAAAATTAGTAGTGGTGTAGATATTCCTTTATATTAATAGATAGCAATAAACTAGGATTATAGATAAAGTGTCTATAACTTTTTGCTGGTCTGTTTAGGGAGGGATTAAAAATAATTAGCCTAGCAATCTTAGTACTAGTCTTGCTTATTTGCCTTATATAGGATACCGCAAGTATAGGCGGCTTATTAATTTTAATTGGTTCCTAGTAAAATATATTTGCGTTTATAGGCTATCTTATATAAATATATAATATACTAATGGGCTGCCTTAGTATAGGAGAATACTTTTCTAAACTTCTTTAAACTAAGCCATCTATTATTAATAAAGAAGGAGTAATATACCTTAAGGTTACCGCTGGCCGCGTTAAATTTAATAATGTTTTATTTTCTTACGCTGACAAGCCAGCGGTAAAGAAGATTAGTTTTATAGTTAAGGGCGAAAAGACTGTTACGCTTATTAGACTAACTAGGAGCGGCAAGTCTACACTTCTTAATCTCCTAAAGTAGTTTATTAACCCTAGTAAAGGGAGCATTAAAATTAACGGCCAAAATATTAGCAATGCCACACTAAGAAGTCTGCGAGAAAATATTATAGTTGTACCCTAAAACCTTAAAATACCAAATAAGTTAATTAGGGAAATTGCATCGTACGGGCTCTATGCTAATAATATTAAAATTGTAGAAAGCTATAAAGCCGCTTCTATATATAAATGGATTATATATTGCAATACTGGATATAATATAGTGATTAGGGAAGGAGGTATTAAACTCTTAGGCGGTAAGCGTTAACGCGTTTCTATTATAAGGGCCTTTCTTAAAAATCTAAAGATTTTGCTTCTTAATAAAGCTATATCTACTATAGATAATATAACAGAGAAATTAATTCGCGAATCGCTTAAAAGTTAAGGGAAAGGTTAAACAATTTTAACTATTGCTTATTGTCTTAGCACAGTTAAGGGTGCCGATAAAATTATTTTCTTAAAAAAAGGAGATATAAAAAAAAGGGGAAGTTATACTAAGTTGCTTAACCAATATAGGTTATACTACAAAATATAAATAGTGGTGGATGATGTGGATGGAATGGAGGGGGTTAAAAGCTAGTATATACGCCTTATAGATAGCATAGTATATATTAGTAGCCATAAAATAATATACGGCCTGTAGAATGAGAGCTTATATAATATGCCAAGACTTCTACCTTTTAGGCTGCCCTATATATCTACCTATAAATTCCTAACTTTTGGCCTTCCTATTCTTAATTCTAGCAAAGAATATCTAGTATAGAAAATTATACGCAACTATTAGGGCAACTTAAAAAGCTTAATTTTGGTACTAGATCTAACTAGGAAGAAAATACGCTTATTAAATCTGCCCAAAAAGATCACCCCAAGAGCCACAAACCATGCACCATAAGTTTTGCTATTAGATAATTCCATAGGCCCTATAATAACAATTTTAGTCACTGCAGCAACGTTAGATTTGCGTATATATCCTTCTATAATAATATTAAAAGGCCTAATAGAAGGTATAGTAATGTTATAACGGAGCTAGACTTGGGGAAAGGTGCCTAATTATAAGCATTTAAAGTGCGTATAGTGTGAACCTATATAGGCCTTAACCACTATTACTGTTTTAATGGTGCTAATATAGGCTATATAGATTTTCTGTAACGGAAGTTATAGAGGCTAGCTACTCTTAGTCTCCTATATCTAGCCATCTAGTCTAGTATTATATAAGTCTAGCCATTTTAATTGTTAAGCTTATTATAATCGCTGCTAGTATTACTGTAGAGATAGTCCGCTAAAATATAGAATAATATATGTGTGTAAATACGAAGCCTATAAGGAATGTCTAGTAGAAATAAAAAAAGAGCTAAATATAGAGTTGGATATAACAACTTGGTGCCTTATAGGCATACTATATAAAGAGTTAGATATGTTAGATATAAAAACTTAGTACTATATAAGCATACCTACTTATATTTATATAGCACTGCTAATAGTAAGAGAGTGTTAATATTAAGCCAGATATAGACCTGTTAAAGGACCTACTAAAGGTTATAAATATACGTACCTTTATTGTTCTAAGTACAAATATAAGTTTTATTAGGGAAGGTAGCTATAACACTAATACCAGAAGCTGTAAATAAGAGGGGTAGTAACAATAAGGATCTGGTTATAGTTTATCTTTAGTCTTAAAGTTAAAAAGCACTATATATTTAGCGCAGTTTATTAGATTAAAATTAAATAGTGCTAGCTATCGGAGGATAAATTTAATGCGCACTTATAAATGCTCCTATATCTATGTTCTACTACTTCAACTATTATTTCTTACTTCCTCTATAATGATTTCCTTTAGGTACCATTAATTAATTAAGGGATTCTATAAAAAGAGCAAGCTAAGTAGTTGGGTATAGCGCTCTCTAAACGTACAGCTAGGATCTTAATAGATTTAGCGGCTGTGGCTTTAGTCCTATAAGCTAGGAGGTTATGGGAGCTAGGGGCTTATAGGAGCTAGGGGATCCTATAAGGTAGGTAATTATATAAGTAGGGTGGTCTGACCTAGCGCCCTCTAATTAATACCTAGTGTGCAAACTAGGTATTAATAGGTTTAATAACTTTAGCTTTAATTATATAAGCTAGATGCTTATGGGAACTAGCCAATCCTATAAGCTAGGTAATTATATAAGTATAGTGCTTATAGGAGCTGGGCAATCCTATAAGCTAGGTAATTATGCGAGCTAGGCGATTATATAAACTAGGTAATTATATAAGCTAGATGCTTGTGGGAGCTGGCCAATCCTATAAGCTAGATAATTATGCGAGCTAGGTAACCGTATAAGCATAGTGCTTATAGAAGCTAGGCAATCCTATAAGCTAGGTAATTATATAAGCTAGGTAATTGTATAAACTAGGCGATTATATAAGCTAGGTAATTATACAAGCTAGATAATTATGCGAGCTAGGTAATTATATAAGCTGGGCGATTATATAAACTGGGCAATTATACGAGCTAGGTAATTATGTGAGCTAAGTAATTATATAAGCTAGGTAATTATACGAACTAGGTAATTGTGCAAACTAGGTAATTATACGAGCTAGGTAATTATGCGAGTAGAGTGATTATATAAGTAGAGTAATTGTGCAAGTAAGGTAATCTAACCTAGCGCCCTTTATTAACGCCTAGTATATAAATGGGAAGCAAATATTAGGAAAATACCAGAACTATAAAAAAAAGGAAATATATAAGTCTAAGATCTAGAAATATTGAAGAAGTTCCTATATATATAGACTTTATAACAACTTATACCCCCCTTATATATACTTAGAGAAGTTCCTATATAAACAGCCCTATAAGCGTAGCTATAAGTCTAAGCCCCCTTACGTAACCTAACTACCCCTCCCTACTATACTGGAATAGATAAATAACCGCTATATACTATAAGTAGAGAAATAATTTAAACAAAAAGAAAACACTATAAAGGATATATTTATATCCTTAAGATATAAATCTATAAGTACCATAGTCTTAAACACAACTAATAGTTACTAATATGGTATACGTCCTAGGTCCATAAGAATTTTAAAAAATTCTGGGTTGTTAGCATAGATTTAGCTTCTATTATTGCTTTTAAGGTAGTGAATAAATTTATCTAAGTGGAAGCATAGATTATTATAAATGCTTTATAGCTTCCTATAAGTTAAGTAGGCGGAGACTCTAGTAGGAATAGTAAAATATTATTTTGTTTTGTAATGGGCTAAACAAAGAGAAGCTAAAGTTTTAACCCTTTTACCAGCTTTTATTAAAACTCTTCTTTGTATTTTTATTCTTTACTTATAGATTTAAGACTATAAAGTTAAGGCTGCTATATTTAACCGTCGCCTATATAGCCTTATTGTTTAACACCTCTCCATTACTGCCTGCCCCTATTTCTTAATCTTTAGTGCTAAAACTATTTTCTCCGCTATATAATGTCTCTACGTCCTATTCTTAATCCTTATTACTAAAGTTACTTTCGCAACTGGTCTATGCCTCTATATCACTGTCATTATCTCTAAAGTTAGATTCTCTATCTATAAATGCCTACTTAGTAGCTAGTAATTTAGGGATAGTGTACTTATAGGTACTTAAGGATTACAGGATACTACTTAAAGAGTTTTAGTTAATGCTGTTTAGATATAAAATATATTTATAAACCTCTAAGTACTAGCTGCTTAGCGCCTTAAATAAAAGATCTCCCCTAATGCAAGGCAGATTAACAGAAGTTAATTACTACCTATATAAGGCGGAGCGCTTATAAAGGGCTTAGCTATAATGCTAATTAAACCACCCTATAGGCACTAATAGCTCCTTTGCCATAGATTGGGGGTTAATATATAGGATTAACTGGCTAGGATAAGTGTACTACTTAGGCAGTATCTTGCCCTAGGAAGGATAGGCGTCGGAAATAGATTATATAATACTATTCCTACTAAAAGAGGCGTTATTAGGGGTCATTATTAACTTCCGGTTCTAGTTTATAACTTTATATAAACGCCTCTAAACCCTACTAAGGTATACGGCGTCTGTTAGGAACCGTTAGCTGTTTAAATTCAGTAACAGCTTAGCTAATAGCTACCCCCAATAATGCTTTACTTAATGCTTTACTTATAGATCACTTTAGGCGCCTATAGTCTTGGGCGCAGAAAATATATAAGCTAAGAGTAATTATAGCCACTAAATATTATACTATAGACACCATATAAAGTGGAAAAGAGTAGCTGGTATCTCTTAACCCATCGATTCGGGTCCTACGTTATCGATAAGGACCTGGCCAATAGGAAGCTTCTGTTTGAGCCTCCGTGATAAGAACTGCAATAACCTAAGGTTATTTGAATATGCGATTTCTGTATATATATCTAACTATAGAGCTAGTCCTTGGTGTTAAGCCTAGCTAGATATTCGCTCCAATAGGGCCCCATCGTGTAGAGCGGAATTTTGCATATAGAGTAGCCCTAATAGGTTTTTGGTGACCTTATACGCCGCTTCCAGCCTATACTATCCTCTCTACGCTTCCTTGTGGTGTTAACTGATAGATCTGCGAGTGGCTTCCGAGCGCCCATATGTGGTATAGCTATTATACGCCTGGCCTTAATGCAGGCCGAGCAGAAGGCCTACTTTAACCATAGTCTCTTATATAGATGCTCCTTGACTAGGCGCCATGTTATTTCTATTATTCCTTTGCGCTTTTATAAGACTGGCCGCTGTCTAATTTAAATAGAGGTATGGAAGAGGGTATCTTGTAGGCATTAACAGAACGCGAGGTAGGTATATTATTGCAGCGCTTACTTACCCATAACTCTGTAGTTAGAGAGCTGATAGCTATTACCTATAATTATAACCAAGAGAAATAAGAAGAGGGGTTTCCATGTCTTCCTATAAACTCTCTTGGTATTATAGTAAGACCTTAACTAGTCGGCGATATCAACACCATACATCCACAGATTGTGTTGGAAAACAAGCCCGCAACAATATCACGTGATAAGACTTGGGAGAACCTCTTGGCAGGAATCTGACCAATTAGAGAACTTTAACCACCAGTCAAAGTTCCTTAAAATCTCTTCAACCACCTATATAGAAATAAGCAATACACAAAGTTTTAGCCCTAATAACCTCATTTTAACAGGTTATAAGCCTGGGTTCGCGCCTGACAAGCTAAACCTAATTACTTTATTATTCACGATAATTACTATCGCAATATCACCATACGGGCGTTAAAAGGTTGTTGAATATTTAACCAACTTACAACGCCAAAAACCTATAATAAGCAGCTATGTAGCTGCTAATAACGGACTCTACGCTAAATATAACAAGAGAATCCTACTAAGGATAAGCCTAACACAGCCTATAACAAACAGCAATATTAGAGGCTTAGAAGGATACTGTCTGAATAAGGTTCTGTAATATAGTAGACACAGTTGCTTGTAACTAATTGGGTTAACCACGTGAGCTAAGCGAGCTTAGGAGATCCATTAAATTCCACCTGTAGAAGTAGAAGAGGGAAAGGAGAGAAAAAGAACGAATTGATTGAAACTAAAACCCCCCCTACCGTGGTTCCAACACTGATCAGTGCCGCACAGATCAGCAAGGTATAACGAAGAGAGGCACTGTCTGATTCTCTAGACCTCTCGTCAAAGGCTAAGAATTAAGGTATTGCTTGCTAAGCCTAAAGGCCAGTTTGTGAGGTTACTCGCGCTTCTAACCTACGTCCATTACGCCTTCAGAACAATTAGTTTATGGTCGTTTCTACGCTTCTAGTCCAACTATCAAATTAACTGCGGAACCAAAAGATGGCTACCTCCGCGACAGATATCAAAAAATCTACCTCCGCGATAGATACCGAAAAATGGGAGACCGGAATTAACGCGACTGTAACCGACATTAAGGAAGTCAAAGCATTCGTTAATTGGCGTTTATCAATATACAAGGAGAATAGATAGAAGGGATTCGACCTATGGGAGAGCTTTGTTGACGATTTTAAGTCGTTTACAAGGGATATACTTGATAACCTTGGAAAGGATCGATTAAAGAAGATTAGGGATTACCTCCGTAAAAATAGAGTATACGTACGGAAGGAGGCAAGGAAGTCAATTGCAGACGGCCTCTTAGGAACTATTCTCGAACCAACTCCCTCAAAATGGCCTACCGACGACCCTACTGACGACCCTACTGACGACCCTACTGACGACCCTACCGACGACCCTACCGACGGCCCTACCGACGACCCTACCGACGGCCCTACCGACGGCCCTACCGACGACCCTACCGACGACCCTACCGACGACCTTACCGACGACCCTACCGACGGCCCTACTGACGACCCTACCCCAGCTCTACCATCACTATCGACTGCCCCCGTTCAAATTATTCAGCCAACCCCGACTACGACCCAAGCTATAGACCAGCTCGCCCTACAAGGAAGCTTCGGAAGAGAGATCACTAACTTAACTAAGCTCTATATGGACGAAGTTAAATACTCTGGCGAACAAGATAACTTCGATTTCAAGTTTAAGATCTTCCAAAACTACTGCCTCCGAGCCGGCGTCCCTAAGCAAGCGTATATCATTGCTATTCCAACTATGCTCCGCGGGCTTGCTCTTAAGTTTCCTAAGTACCCCCAGTACTTTGCATATACAAGACCTCCTGAACAGCCACAACCGCAGCAGCTTTAGCAATTTCAGTAGCCAAAGCCCCCGGAAACGACACGAATATGATTAGGCTATAGGTTACCAAATGGGTAGGGAGAATAGGGATAGAGACTACGGACTCATTTACTAGTATCCTTTTATTCTTTCTCTTATTTTCTAGTTGTTGCCAGTGTCTGAATAAGGTTCTGTAATATAGTAGACACAGTTGCTTGTAACCAATTGGGTTGACCACGTGAGCTAAGCGAGCTCAGGAGATCCATCAAATTCCACCTGTAGAAGTAGAAGAGGGAAAGGAGAGAAAAAGAACGAATTGATTGAAACCAAAACCCCCCCTACCGTGGTTCCAACAGATACCTTACATTTAGTAGACAACCTTACTATTATTATTACAGAATAATAGAGTTTCGAGAATAAAGCCTTATAATAGCCGTATTAGTAGCGGATTAGAAGAAGCTTATTAGAACTACCTATACTGGCTAAGGAACATATTAAGTTAAAACTTACACTATATATATACTCCTTACAAAGGAAATAAATCTGATAATATTATTATAACAAGGCCTATAGACTGCCTACTATAAACTACCTATAAGCCTTGTTAATATAAGCAATAAATATACCGCCTAAGCCTCTATCTAAAAGCTTATTAGATGGGAAGACTAGCTAATGTTTAGTATTAATATACAAAACTACCTCTGATTTAAAAATATTAAGTAGGTTCTTAATAACCCACTATAGCTTCTTCCTACAATTAAGTTAATTAGAGAGAAATAGATAGACTTAGGCTTTACTACCAAATAGCTAAAAATTAAGCCAGCTAACTTAGTAAAGGAATAGGAGAAATATAAAGAATAGCTAGCCTATATAGCCAGTTTTATTAACCAGAATATTAGTGATATCTATAAGCCGTTTATATTAAACGCTAGATAGGCGCTTAAGAAATAAAAGGCTCTAAAAGAACGCTTTAAGGATCTTAATCCAGCAGCTATTACTAATATCGTGGCTACCTTCTTTACCAAACATATTTAAGATTTTAAGAACGTAGAGGAGTTTGTCTCCTATATTATATTAAACCTTAATCGCCTTATTAAAATAAACTAACCCATTAACTATAAAATCCTTGCCTAAGCGGCCCTTCTGCATAGAGTTAGCTCCACTAACTATACTTAGTTTAAAACAACTTAATAAACAAATTGGACGCAGAAAAATACCAACCCATAAGCCTTAGGTAAGGAACTTATTATCTTTAATAGCAAGCTTAATTAAGAAGCTTCTACTACACTAGTAGTACGTTTAAATGATAGAACGTCTACAAAGAGAAAGACTGCACTAGTAGAAATATGCAAGCATCTTAACTGCGTAAAATATAACAGAATTACGCATTCCGAAGAAGACTGCTAGGAGAGAAACCCAGAAAACGCACTATAGAGAATTGGTAATAGAATCTGTATAAGGAAGAAGTAGAGGACTAGGCCACCTATTTAGCTTAATAAACACTCTAATTAAGTTAAAAATAAAGCAAATCTATAACGCGAGCTTATAGCAGCGGTGGTACAAGCCTAACTAAGCAGGTATAACTTTATCTATAATACTACTGCTACCGTCTACTACTGTAAGAATTGTGAACTTCTCTTTAACTACATTAATGACGACACCTTATTAGATATAGTTGGTCCCTATAAAGCTTAATTAGTAGGCAAAGAATCTATCTCTATACAAACCGCACTTCCTAATAAAGGTCACGGAAGTACGCTTACTCTATATAATATTCTTTATATACTATATTTACCAGCAAACCTACTATCTAGAAGCTGACTTAAGGAAATAGGCGTCTTCTTTAATAACAAGACTTACGAACTTAAATATAATAACAAGGTAATAGGATACGCACCTAAAGTTTAACAACTTTACCTAATTTGGTAGTATAACTACTTATTAGAATTAATCCTCTAGACAATTAAAAATAATAAAAGCCTACCTATTTAGCATTACCGATTTAGCTACCTTAACTATAGTAACCTCAAACGCCACCTAAGTAAACTTAGTATTAAGTTTAACAATATTAGTAATAAACACTATAAGCCCTATACTTAATCTAAAGCCAGAAAAAGGTATAATAGAATGCCCTAGGAATAAGCTATATAGCTATTTTAATTTATCTATATAGATCTAGTGGGACCTATCACCCCTATTGGCTTTAAAGGCAAAAGATACTACGTATCTTTTACCAATAACTATATAAGGTTTACTACAGTCTATACTGTCCGTATAAAGGATAAGTGGCTTGGTACTTTATAGAGGTACTATAATTAGATCTATACCAAATTCAACCTTAAAATCACTAGAATTTGTACCAACTATAAAGTAGAGCTCTATAGCAAGAAAGCAACCACCTAGATAGATAATCTAGGTATAAAATTTAAACCTACCGCCTCACACACTTAGGAAGAGAACGGAGTAGTAAAGCGCTTATAGTAAACCTCCACTGAGATTACCCACTTAATAATCCTCGCCGGCAATATACCAGACTTTCTATGGCCTAACGTACTCCTTGTAGCTATACACATCAAAAACAGACGCCCTATAAGAGCTCTTCTTAATGGCATATCACCTTACGAAAAGCTTAAGGGCAAACCTCCCTTAGTATACTATTTGAGGGCTCTAGGATCTACCGTCTACTCCTTTATAGCTAAAGAAGATCGTGTGAAATCAGCTAGGTTCGCTCTATAAGCAAAGAAGGGTGTTCTAATTAGCTATAACGGCAAGACAATCTATTATATTTGGCTACTAGATAAACAGAAGATTAAGCGTTTTAAAGACGTTAAAATCTATAAAGGTGATATTAGCTTAAAAACTACTACTATATTTATAGAAGAATCCGTCGACTCGTCTAATAAGCAAGGGAGGAAAGATACTACTACTCCTTAGCCAAAGCCTCTATTAAGAAAAAGACAATAAAAAATTAATTAGAAGAAAGGTCGCAATAGCTTACCCTATAGGCTTAAGCCTCTACCTAAAACCCTTACTACAACCACTACTTAATTAGGCCGCTAGATATTAAGAGTTAACCTATTAAGTAACCCTACTGCCTTCCTTATAAGCCTTACAGGTATAGACTAAGGCCTTAACCAATAGGCTAATAATATTAATAAGCTACTAAGCAACTGGGATAATAAAATAAGTAATAAACTAATAGCCCTTCTATCTACCTTTCCTCCTTAATCTATACCTCAAAACCCTTACTTAAACAATCGCGACGCGGTCAATCCTATAGCTCTACTAGCCGGCTATATTTAATATACTGGCTTACCCAATCTTAAAACGTACACATCTACTACCTTAATCAATAAAGATGAGCCTTATACATATAACCGAGCAATCAACGGCACGAACAGCAAAGAATGGATAAAAGTAATAATAGAGAAGGTAGGGTCTCTAATTAAGAACTAGATATAGGAACTTATTAACCTTGCCTCCCTTAAGCCTCCTTATAAGCCTCTTACTAGTAAATAGGTATTTAAAGTTAAAAAGGGAAAGGACAGCAAGGTCCTCCACTATAAGGCTAAATAGGTTGTTAAGGGATATTTATAGCAGTACGGTGTTAACTACAACTAGACCTTTACTATGGTAGTAAAACCTATGGCTTTTAGGGCTCTATTTATAATTGCTACCTACTATAACCTTAAAATTAAACAGATGGATGTTAAAACCGCCTTTCTCTATAAACCAATTAATTAAGAACTCTATATTATCATGCTAAAAGGCTATAAAAAAGCTAGTAAAGTCTACCACCTTAAGAAGGCCCTCTATAGACTAAAATAGTCACCTTAAATCTAGTATAAGACGCTCTTAAAGTTTCTACTAGAAAAACTTGGACTTTACCATCTATACGCGGATCACAGTATATTCGCCACTAGTAAAGGATAGAAAGGTTTAATCATTTCTGCCTATATTAATAATACTAAGATTATCCATAAGGATATAGCGATAGTTAATTAGGCAAAAGTAGAGCTTAAAGCAGCCTTCTAAATAATAGATCTTAGGCTAATAAGCTTTTACTTAGGCATAATAGTTATAAAAGATTAAATAAAGAAGAAGATTATACTTTTACAGCAAGCCTACCTTATCAAAGCTCTTAAATATTTTAGATTATAAAAGGCTAATACCTTACTAATACCTATAAAGCACTTAATTAAGCTTATAACTAATTAAGAAACTACTAATAAGGACAACGTTAGAAGATACCAAAGTATAGTTGGTTTAGTTATGTTTCCTATAATAGAAATAAGGCCAGATATTACCTTTGCAGTATTAATAGTAAGCCGTTTTGCCCATAACCCTACCTCTACCTATATAACGGCCGTAAGACTTATTCTTTAATACCTAGCCAGCTCGCTCGATAGAGGAATTACTTATAGAGGCAATAAGAACCTAGACCTTATACTAATTAGCTTTAGTAACGCCGATTAGGGACAAAACAAAACCACAAGACGCTCTGTATTGGGCTTTATATTTATATTAAACAGAGGACCAATCTCATAGAAATCAAAGCTACAAGCTACTGTTTTACTATTAATATATTAATCAGAGTACACGGCTCTAATGGCTACAGTAAAAGAGGCTACGTGGCTTTAACTTTTACTTACTAAACTAGGTGTACTAGACTAGAGTAAGTAGTTCGCTAGGATCTTAATCAAAACCAATAACTAAGCTGTAAAAGCGTTGGCTGAAAATCTAGTTTAATATAATTAAACAAAGCACATCGACATCCAGTTTTACTATATAAGAGATAAGATAAACAGTGATAGGATTAACCTTATACACGTTACTTCAATTAATATAGCGGCTAACGGCCTTACTAAGCCTCTTATAGGTCCTTAGTTCTACGCCTTCCTTAAACACCTTTGGATAGTGTAGAGACTTAATTAACTATACTAGGCCTTAATAGGAAATCAGTACACGATTGGTAGATCCTCGGAAAGTGCGCTAAACAACGCCTTAAGGCCTTAAAACGAGCGACAGAACTTAACCTTAATCTACCAACCTACCACCTAAATCTAACGGCCACGATATCAGAGAGGGCTTATACTGGTAGAAAGGATGGACATACTTTAGAAGAGATATAGGGTGAGGCTACAGGGCCTCTAGAGCTCTATGGGCAATATAGAACACCTATAGGGAGGTGCTGCTAAAATTTTAAGAGACGTTTTACTAAGCAGGCGCTATCTCTAGACGTTAGGGAGGGCGTAACTCCTTATTAAACACTTATTCTACCTTAGAGGAGCTTTAGTAACCCTTATTAAGCAATCCTACACCCCTATATACAGTGTATATAGCGGTATCGTTGACTGAGCTTAAGGGAGGGTGTTGGAAAACAAGCCCGCAACAATATCACGTAATAAGACTTAGGAGAACCTCTTAGCAGAAATCTGACCAATTAGAGAACTTTAACCGCCAGTTGAAGTTCCTTAAAATCTCTTCAACCACCTATATAGAAATAAGCAATACATAGAGTTTTAGCCCCAATAACCTCATTTCAACAGATTGTACTCCTTTATAAACTCTAGTATATCCAATTCCACTCTAGGCTTATTTCTAAATATCTTAACCGTCTGCCTGTAGCCTATAGCTATTATAGAGGGTCGCTTTTAAAGCTTTATAAGGTAATTCTAACCTGGTAATGTATAATATTAGCGTGGTAAAAATATAGTGTTAAGAATAAAATACCTACCATTATGGACGGTGGATAGGAAAAGAACCATTATAGCATCCTTTTAGGCAAACTCTATTACCTAGTAACTTCTAGATAGCTCTGCATAGAGCGTACCCTATGGAATTTAGGTGTTATAGGTTAATTTAAGGTCGGTAAGTGATGCTAAGAAGGCCTCTGTAGGTACCTTCTTTTTGCGCCTTATCTACTTCTTTATATATAGTATAGATACTATAGACCTAGCCAGGTCTTCTGGCTTAACCTTAATAGTCTCCTTCTGGACATTGTATTCCTCCTTACCTATTTCCTCTTAACGCGTATGTGTTGTTCTGACTGTTCCAGCTACCCTAATCCCTAAAGAGCATAGCCATTCAAATAGCTTTATGCTACTAAATAGATTATTAAGCCAAACTACATGCTTGCCTGGTGGATAGAGCCGCTTGTTGGTTGTAGGATGGCGCTGTGTAAGAAGGTTAAGGATAACTAATTGGGTCTTTGTAAAGCCTTTATTAAGGAAGGCAGTGTTAAGGTCTACTAGGCCCTTCTTGTCGCCTTTAGTATGCTATAGCCAGTTAAGAACGTAGCCCTAATTTGCTAAGACCTATATCTTAAAGCCTTCTGGTGTAGGCTTTAATGGAATATTAACAATTTCTGGCGCTTTTTCCATAAACCTTTGTATAGTCTCATTGATAGCTAGGTGCGGGCCGGGGCTCCAGAATATGCGGTAGAGTACTCGCAGGTGCTTAGAGAGCTTATCTACGCGGTTAAATGTCGTATAGAAGCCATCAGGAGGCACAGAACTACATCAAATGTAGCGCTCAAGCTGCTTAAACTAAGTCTTTAATATGTACTTAGTTACCTTATAAGCAGCGCCCTTTTTAATTGGCCCCCAGTAGTCCTCTACGGCTAGCTCTATCGTAATTCCCATATAGATCACAACTCCAAAGTATGCATACAGCTCCTGCCTGCACGTAGGAAACCACGGCCTTGCCCTGCACTCTAGGGCTTCCTTCTCCGTCACAGGATTGGCTTCTGCATAAGTATTTGTCCAGCTAGCCATCTTATCTAGTATCTCATCGGTAAAATATAGGCGGAATAGGGCTAGAGGATCGCTACGGTCAATGCCAGAGGGGATAGTAGCTTCTCCTGGGTCCTAGTAGTCGTCTACTCAAAGGGGAGTAAAGGGCGGTATAGCCCATGGCTCTAGCGGTGGCTTCTTCAACTTTTTTGAACGAGGATCCTTCCACTTCATATAGTTGATGTCATTGGATGTTCGCGGCATTGCGTAGCATTAAAATGGGCAAAAATAACAGCTTATTTGGACTGTTTACATGCTCTGTCGATGCCTCGCGTACAGCTCAGCACGGTGTTCGTGCACGGTGCAGCTTGGCATTGCACCTCGACGGGTTAAGAGATACTCCGTCTTTCCTTTCTACCTTTTATCCTAACTCCGCCCTAAGAGAGAAATAGAATATAAACGTTATGCTCTTAGCTCTTATATGCTATTAATTTAACTTGCCTTTAAATCTAACCTCTTAACTATATATCCCTTACCATCTTTATAAGAATACCAGACATTATATATGTTACCTTAACTAAGCTTAAATATGTTACTAATATAACCTATAGGTCCTTAATCAGTACTTATAAAAACATTATAATATACTATTACCCCAAAGATAACATACCTGTCTATTAACTTGCTAAAAACCTTAAATTATCCTAGAATTGTATTAATAATAAAAATATAGCATCTACTAGTAGGGAGAAGAAATAATTATAGCTTTCTAACCCTATGCAGAAATAGATACCTTATACGCCTACTTAAACACCTAATAAGGTTAACTTTTATAAAATTAATAATAATACAGAGGGTGATATATAAAAAGATATAGAAATATATGTTAATTACCTTAAGAGCCTAGAAGGCTATAGCAAAATCAAGATAGTCTTACCTAAGCCAATGGAGAGCTATAGTGAGGCTAAAACAAACTCACCTTAACTAAAAGAGGGTTATATTAAAGGTTTGCTGGTGCCTCTAGGTATGTTTATAAAACACCTATATATTATTTAGCAATACTAATAATTAAGTAGAGAATAGTTTAGCCAATCCTATAAACTTCCTTAGAGATATACCTCCCCCAACTAAAGTGTTAACAATTTCCAATACTATAATTTTAGATAGACAACTAAAGTATCTCTTATTATAGTTGCCAACTTACTATATAATAGAGGACTTAAAGCGTCTCTAAAACCCTAGATATAGATTAGTTATATCTATATATAGTCCTATTATAGTAGTATGCTAGTATCCTACCTAGGTTTTACCCGCGGGTATACCGTATAAGAAACTCGTATTATACTATACTAAGAACCCATATTACCTTTGTCATTATACTAGGATATATAAACCGCTTAAAGATGTTATAATAGAGATAGTTTGGAGGGGTAAACTATATAAGTAAAGAGACCAACCAAGAAAGGCGCTAGATAATTATTTAGAAGATCTATTAAGGAGAGGGACACGTAAAAGAAAGGTGGATTATACCGTAGATAGAGCCTTTAAGAAGCTAAAGAAATAAGAAATTTCTTATAAGAAAAGATTTTTGCAATTACGTTCTTATTTTCTGGCGTTGAGAATTAAGGTGCTAATTAGGATTTTCTTAGCTTGGTATTGTTTTTCTATCTAGTTACTTCTATGTCAAGAGTATCTCGTTATTATTTGCATGTACGTTAAATTAAAGTTAAGAACTTGCTTATAGTAAGCTTACAAGTCCTCTACCTTTGTATGCTTGGTAGCAATAAGTTAGCCACCCTATAACTTACTTAGTCCTTACCTTAGAAGCTTAGACTAAGAAACCAATTATATAGATATAGGAATATCCGTACCGTCCGCTAAGCTAATTTAGGATAGTAATTGTTTTCTTGGTCTAAGGGACTTTGGCAAGATTTATAGGAAACCTAAACATAGTTTATATAAGAAGACCTTATTAACTTTAATGAAATTGATCTACCCTCCCACAATACCTATTAATATTAAAATTACACCAAATTATAGAGAAAAGCCTACTCTATAAGTTATAAGATCCTCAGCTCCTTATACCCGCGCGACATTAAAAGGAAGTCGTTGTGGTAGAGGCTACAATTCTACCTCTATATAAAGCTCTATAGAGGCTCTATATAAAGCTCTATAGAGGCTCTATATAAAGCTCTATAGAGGCTCTATATAAAGCTCTACATAAAGCTTTATATAATGCTTATATGACTTTAACCCGTCAACTTAGGCATGTAGGTTATTAATAAGAGTCTACCAATCAAATTAATAGGATTTAGTGGCTGTGCTTATTGGTGTTCACGTATAGGCCTTCCCTCTACTAATAGGTTAAGGGATACTAGTGCGTATAAAGACCCCCAACAACTTAAAGAAATTTTTTTTAAAGAGAAGATAAAAGAAAGCAATATTCTAGCTAACCTAGACGGCTTAATAGATACAAGAAGATTAGCCTAGGGCTTGCTAGAAAGCTATGCATATAGCTTATAAAAATACTATTTAGCTCTAGGTAATGGAAACTGGTCGACACCAATAGAGGAGTAAGATAGTAATTAAAGGCTTAAACTAAGTAGGACAGAGAGGATCTAAAACTTGTTTTAGATAAAACTAGCCGGCAACTGCAATAATAACATAGATTGCTATAATAAGAACGCCTTTAAGCCAGTCTATTTTAGTATTAGTTGGAGTGGATTACCTATATAGAAAGGAAAACTTACTAGATTTGCTATCTTAGATAAGATAGTTTACTAGAAGTATAGTAACAAATAAAACAGTAATTAGAAAGGTATTAAATAAAAGCGTTATATAATCCTAGCCTATAGTCCAACTAAGTATAATAATAAAGGGGAGAACTAGAAGGGCGATTTATATACTAGATCTAATAGCAACATTAATTACTAGGCTTATTTTATCCTTATAAGCTACTATAACCGCTATTATATGCTTAGCAGCGTTCCTAACAATTAGGAGTAGGATAAGACTAATAAAGGTAGTGGAGATAGTGCCGCTTACTATAATATTACTAATACTAATAACCATAAACTTAGAATAGAAGGCGACTAACGCGGTAGAGAATCTAAGGGCTATAATTGCACCCTAGATCGTTAATTTGGGCTCCTTAATCTTATTGTCTTCCTTTTCTGCGTTTAAATCCTGCTTAACTTAGGAGGATTTACGCTTAGGAGCCCTTTGGCTTAGAGTATTACACAATTTAGTATATAACTTTAATTGAAATATAAGGTAGTAAACGTATATAATTAGAAGGATGACAGCTGTTCTGTGGGAAAGCTCCTAATTAAGCATAGAGCTATTAGGGCTTGTGGCTATATAGGTTAGTATCTATTATAGGTCTAAAGCTATTATTAAACTTACTTAATAGCGTAGAGTGGAAGGCGGTTGGAATAATTAGACTACTAACGCATAGAGCTAGAAGGCCAGCCGCAGTATTTACTACTGTTATATTAAAATATTGCTCTATCCAGTTAATGCCTCTAAAGAAGAAGCATATACTAAGGATAAGGAGTAAGTTTGAAAGTATACTGCTAATTAAGGAAGTTTTAATAATAGTAATCTAGCCCTTAGTTAGGGCTAAAATAGAGATAATTAATTTAACAGCGTTTCTACGCTAAATATTAGATAATATTAGGATAAATAAGAAGCGGAGAAATATACCTAAAAGTTATATTTAAAAGACCACCTAATATATTACCGGCGCGGAGCGCAATCTCTTTAGTAGCGTAACTAATTATTGTAGTAAGCGGGATAATGGCAATAAAGTTAACGATAAATATGGTGATGCTATTAATATAAAGATAATTAACCATAAAGCTGACGGGAATGGCAAAAAGAAGTATATTTATCTATAAGTTAAATAAGACGGCACGAACCTAATCCTTAGCAGGTATCTTATACTTTAAAGCTGCTTTCTACCTTTCCTTAATTATTAGCTTAAGATATAAGGGGTTTTGCGGGCCTATACTAGCCTCTTTATTAGGTTATTTATTATTAGGCCTTATCTAGGCTGCTTAATAGGCTTTTAAGAATATTGCTAGATATAAATATGCTATTATAAGCACGGTTTTTAATTGTTCCTAGAAAGAGCATAATAGAGAAAGGCGATTTTGTAGTCTGGAGGGTACCTATATATAGCAAAGACTAAGAAGTCCAATGGTATTTAGGCCAACACCAATACCTTAAATCCATAATAGTGCGTTTAGCTTTTTTTTTGGGTTAATTTTATAAGTAAGGATCTAAAGCAAATTCTAGAATAGTTATTATAGAGGAGAGGAGGATTAATATTAATAACTAGATAGAATGGCTAGTAAAAAAAGGAGAAGATAGAGTAATAGATAAATAATAAGTGAAAAGTAAACTAACTACTTATAGAAATAAGGACGTGGTAGAATGTATAAATAAGGGTATAAGTCTGTGTGTCTCTAAGTACTAGCTACTTAGCGTCTTAAATATAAGTCCTCTCTTAACGCAAGGCAGATTAATAGGAGTTATTATACCGCCTGTATAAGGCGGAGCGCTTATAAAGGGCTTAGCTAGAATGCTAATTAAACTACCCTATAACGCACTAATAGTTTCTTTGCTATAGATAGGGAGTAAATATATAAGATTAACTAGTTAAGATAAGTCTACTACTTAAGTAGTGTCCTGCTCTATAAAGGATAGGCATTAGGAGTAGATTATATAATACTATTTTTACTAGGTAAGGCGTTATTAGGGGGTTATTATTGGCTTCTAGTTCTAGTTTATAACTTTATATAAACGCCTTTAAATACTGCACTGTTAGGGCTATCTAAAAACTAAGTTGCCTATTTACCTTATCTTAACCTTAAGCTAGGCTTATTAGCTATTAAGGCAATAGGAAATTGCGTTAAGGTGTATAATAGGGCTTAAGTAAAGCCACGCAACTAAATAGACATTGCTGTGTAAAGCAACGCTTAACTAGCTACCTCTATATCGCTATCTCGGAATAATTAGAAGAAAGGGGTTGGTGCTAGCCCTTATTATTTAATATAACCCTCCTATAAAGGCATAGTAAAGTGGGGTATAGATAGGGAAGGATTATACTCCTATTATAGCTGTATTATAGTGCATTTATAATACTATACTAGTATCCCTAAGTTAGTAAATTAGCTTAACTTTTAAGGTATAATTAAAGCGGAGCCTACTATTAGCTCTCCTATTAGCTAAGCAATAGAGAGGAGCAGGATATAAAAGGACTTTATATCCTTTAACTAGACCAGCACCAAGCACAGTATCCTTTAAGGAAATCCCTCCTAATTTTTTTATAAAGATACTTAAACTATTAGCTGCCTTATCTCTTTAATAATAAGTAACTTAAGTAACTCGGACGCCATAATAGAGGATACTATATTGTATTAGATTAAGGTGCGCTCTAAATATTAAATCCTTTATAGGATACCGCTGACGGAGCTAGAATATACTACTTGCTTCTAATCCTAAGGGCTCTAATAAGGCCATTAATATAGTAGGGCGGGTATGAAATAGTTACTTCCCTATGGTTTTGTCCGTTTACTAGCTTACTAATATAAGTAGGATATCTAGTTAGTACTAGAACGTAAGAGTGATTTAGAGAATAATAAGGCCAATATAGAAGGAACTGTAAGGAAATACTTACCCCGCACTAATAAGATAAAAAAGTTGTCTTAATATGGTTTACTTAGTAACTCCTTCTAATAAAGCTTATTAATCCCTAGCTTACTCTATTAGGGGCAATAAAGAGACTAGGTAGCTTAGTTAATTAACTCAGCTATAGGCTTAGCCAACTTAATAGGAAAGTTAACAGCCTTAAAAAAACAACTACTATATTATAAGTTATTTAGGGAAGGTTAATAATTAGACTGACAGCCTAAGAAGTAACTGGGAAGAAATAAGAGATACTATTAGGCGGGTTTAAAATGAAATCCATACTCTTAAGAGAGGCAGTAATAAAACTTTAGATTATGGAGATAAACGGGTTATAAAGGCCAGAAATAAAATTACGGCATTTAAGAGGAAAAGGGCACGCTTAACCTAAGGATAGAGAAGTCTATAGAATTAAGGAGGAAATTTATTGGCTTAAATAGTACGCTCTTTAGTTATTATATTGTTTGCTTATTAAAGGAAATTTATATATTAGATTTAAGCTAGAACTAGCCCTGCCCTTTATAGTAAGTGTTTGCCATATTTATATGCTTAATTAGCAATAAGTTAGCAGATCCAACTAAGCTTAGTCCTTATTACCTCTTCTCTATAATCTCTCTTTTACCATATTTGCCACCTACTTAGCCTTATATAACTATACTACTAAGGCCAATTATAGGACAATACTTAAAAGCGTGTTTATATATTACTAAATAAATACTAAACGCTACAGGATATGTTAAAAAAGGACACACCTTAAAGCCTAAGTTGTAAACAAGCTTTAATATAATTATAATTTAGTTATGCCTAAGAATTTTCGCTCTTTGGCCTTAGCGTTATAAGAATATAAGGAGCGGTATTTATACTCCTGCTGCCCTCTAAGATTTAGCATATTTTATCTATATATCCTCTTATAAAGAAAATGGCTTTAAAGCCCTCCTAAGACACTAATATTACTAGCATTCTTTAGGAACCCAGCAACCAAAACATAGTGCCACCCTTATTTAAAGTGGTAAAGTAATATAAACCGCAAGGTAAATAGACATTATATTAGCTTGCTTTATCTACTAGTTTTATATACTGTTAATATAACAAGTAGAAGACGGCAAAGCTTATAGCTATATATTATAATTAATAGGACGACCTTTACTACAATGCTTGTTACGGTTAGCTTCTCTTAAAAAAGCAATAAGGTCTATAATACCCTAGAGCTAATAAGATATATTAAAACCTAACTAACTTAGGAGGGAATTGCTATTAATTTAATCTAATTCTAAGGGGTATGTTATAGGGGGTTTTTATATCTGGTGTAAATAAATAGAGATAAATGCTTATTACCTATATAAAATAGACACTAGTAAGGGTTATATTCTAAAAGGAATAAATAAGGTGTTGCTAAGGAGATAGCAATAATAATGCGTTTCTATTGCAATATATACTAGTAAAGGGGGAGTCCGCGTATACTAAATTCAGTTCTAGGAACTGGAACCTGTTTTTAGGAAATAGGTTAATTAACCGCTATAAAAAGAGGTTAACTATATCCGTATTTAGCATATTAGATTTAGCTCGTTTTAGGACTAGTAATTATTTATTAGTGTTCTTGGGTGCCCTTTAGCCTCGCTATATAAAAGCTTCGCTATATTGGAGCCTTACGCGTTATGGAACAGACTAAAATGGATAAGTTTAATTAGTCACAGACCAGAAATGTCGCATTTTAGGTTATTGTAGCTTAGCATTTAACTAAGCCCTGCAAAGCCTCAGTCTAAGCCACGTTAGATTAGCTTAACTTTTCCACGCCCAATCTTTAATCCTCCCTACGTTTGCTGGCACCTTGCTTCCTTTATTACACTTTTCTCCCTTATTATTTCCTTATTGCAAGACGCGCCTAATATATACTTAACCTTACTATACTTATCTGCTATTATACCATCTTTATATACTGGTCTCTTTAATCTCCCCTTACCTACCTACCTGCCTACTATGTCGGGCCTCCCAACATAGCTTTTAGCGCGCCCACCCGCAATAATAAATCTCTTTAAATTAGAGATAATAAAAGCGAAGCCTATTAGAGAAGGGCTAAATGACTTTCGCGATTTATTTAACTTAACTTATTAGGATCTGGGCATCCCTAGCTCTTCGGACTCGTTGTACCAGATAGGCAATAAAGGTAATTGTTAATGGACCTATTACAAGTTTTTATCTAACGCCTATAGGACTAAAGGATATTTTGCTTAATTTAATACTTGCTCTGCAGAGCCTTTATACTTCTTGTTTATTGCTATTTAATAACGGCAATAAAAACCTCCTCGGTGATCTGTTAAAACTTAATTTAGCAGTTAATTCCGACAACTTTGATGTTAAACGGTTCTTGCCTCTTCTAAATACAATCCTCCGGATTAAATCTAACAAAGTTATTTAGGAAAAGGTGTACGCTACTATTATAGAGTCCACGCCTCCTCCCTAACCACTACTATTCTATATTTAAACCCCATATCTACGCAACATAAGTAGCTTTACTAACTTGTCCGAATATAGGAAATATGTAAATTATATTCTAAAGGAAGAGCTAGGCCCTCTTTATATAGGGATTCCTAGCTTATATAAAGTATTTTTTAGGGGAGTGGAAGGTCTTAAAGAGGCAAGCGCTGCCATTTTTAAGAAATGTAAGGAAGGGGACAATCTACTATACACTAAGGGCGGCTGGCGTGACTGGCCTAAAAGCATATAGCAAAATAATGTTCTAGAGTGGTTTAATAACCTAATTAAATTATTTTTAGGCTTTATAGAGGAGCACGGGTCCGCCCTAAAGACATAATAAACACTTATTGTATATACTAAGTAGCCCTTATAAGGGTCTACAGTAAAGCAAAAGCTAGATATTAGTTTTATAGATAATCTAATAGCTAGCAAAAGCTCTTAATACTATTAGTTGTATATACTTATACTAGGAGAGCTAAAGAGTAATCTAAACACTGATATAGCCTTATAAGCATGGTTTAATTTAGGAAAATATATAAGAGAAGTCTTCGCCGCTTAGGACACTCGTCGCTTTATCCTAGGCTTTACCCTCTATAGATCTATTATGCAGCTATAGGAGTATAACCAGGTAGGAGGCATCGTATTATTACTATTTAATATTAATAAAGACGGACTATAATTTACCTTAGCGATATTAGGATTTCTCTAGATAAATAAGAAGCAGCTTAGGTTTAATCCTACTATTCTAATATTAGACAGTAAGCAATATATTAAGGTTATGCGCAATAATTAGACTAAGTGTCTTATCCTTAGTAAACTTATAAAGCAGGGACACTGTATTGCTGGTTAAGTAACTACTTGCTAAAGGGCATACTATAAGAGGGATGCCTTTAAGATACCCCTTGTTATTAAAGACTTATAGCAGTACCTATAGCGTATAGAAGAAAATAAACTGCTATATAAGGTAATAAAGAAAGGAGTAGTTAATATAGCTAGGTACTATTACCATAAGACAGTTTATATGGGCCGCAAGAAAGATAATATTTATAATAATATCCATAAGGGGCTGGATATTATAAAAGTAACAAACTATAAGCTAAAAGACTTAATAATGCCTCTAAGACCGGCTAGAGTGAAAATAAGTATAAGGAAAGGCCAAGGTTTTAGCAGAAAGAGGTTGTCTAGCTATACTAATGCCCTATTACCGCCCAGTAAGTGCATATATTTAGGCTCTCCGCCTAAAGGTAAAAGGCGCCCTATAACCCTAAATTAAGTATATTAATATGTTATTACTAAGGACTACAGAAAGCCTCTTTATAAGGCAAGCTCTTAGGCTATAATGCTTACTGCACTAGAGGGTGGCATTAAAGGATATAAATCTTTATATACGCGGGCTAGTATTATCCAATGTAATATTTTAATAGGCAACCTTTTAATAAACGAAGAAGATAACAATCCTTCTTAGCTGGCATTTTTAATTGACTTTAATCTTATAATTAAGGAGTAGTAGGAAGGGCCTTTAGGAGCGTAGGGCAAGACTAGTATAAGAGCGTTTATAGTGATTAGAGTGCTTTTAGGCAAAATATACTTAGCTTAGTATAATTTTAAGTCTTTCTTTTAAGTGCTATTCTAGATATATATTTACTATAATAGACCTAATAAGAAAGGCAATGTTGTTAATAGGTTTAATAGGTGGAATTCTATAGATATAAAAGAGCTAGCTGAAATAAAAAAAGGGGCAGTAGCTAATAAAGAGGATTTTCTTAAGACTGTAGGTAATAACTTTTTACTATACTATTAGCTACTAATCTCTTAGGTTAACAGATTGCGGAAGGTGGTATTTCTAGGCAGTAGGAGGCAAAAGGGAAAGAATAAAAAACTTCCTTCTTAAATAAAGGAGGTGCTTTAGGAAGTAAAGAAGGATCTAAAGGTACTAGTAGAGTAGATAGAATAATATTTTATTACTCTTCTACTATATAAGTAAAGTTTTATAGAGATTTGGGCGGCTAAGGCTAAGCAGCAGCCTTGGTTAAAATGCATATAAAATAGCGTAGGGCAAGTTACTAGGGCTAAATAAACCCAGGAAAGCGGATAACCCAATCTTCCGCTAGATTATTAGGTCCCTATACCCTACTATCCCATATAGGCTTTATATTTCTATAAAATACGCAATCTACTCCCTAGCCTATTAGAAGTAGCCTTATACCGCCTAAATAGAGGCCGTAGGAGAATAAATCCCTTCCTCTAACTAATCCCCTACAGAAGCTAATGCCTATATATTTTGCCGCCCTATAGGAACTAGTCCCCTACTCTAATAAATCCCCTATACTAACAAATCCCCTACTCTAATAAATCCCTTACTCTAATAAATCCCCTATAGGTGCTAATACCTATATATTCCGCCGCCCTATAGGAACTAATCCCCTACAGCTTATATTCCTATATGGCTTTTACTCCCCTATAGAAGCTATTAGCCCTATCTACTACTCCCCTATAGAAACTAATCCACTATAGCTCCTGTTTTTATATCCTAAACTAAAATTATTATCTAGTATATAGTAACTATATTTTCTACTGCCCTATAAGAACTATACCCTATAGCTCCTACTCCTATATAGCTTTTACTCCCCTATAGGAACTAATAGCGATTTCTTCTACTCCCCTACGGAAACTAATCTCCTATAGCTTTTAGTTCTCTATGAAAACCAATACCTATATCCTCTATTACCTTATAGCTTTTGGTTCCCTATAGGAACCAACGCCTACCTTTTCCACTCCCCTATGGGAGCCAATGCCCTATAACTCCCGTTCTCCAACTCCCAAATCTATAAGCAATTTGCCTGCACTATAGCCTACTATATAAGCCTTATTATTATAGAAGTAAGTAAGTATATAGGCTTATGCCCCGTATAGGAATAAAAGCTATTTATATACTGGTTACCCGCAATCACGGTTTTAGGAGGACAGTAGGCACTTTAGGCTATCTAGTTGTATTCGTTAGAGTATAGGCCCGCAACTAGGAATTCAATTTATAACCACCCAACTATATCTATATCCAAAATCGCAGCCACCTAGAAGTCTTAAAAAGTGGAAAATACTTAGTAGTAAACGCTTGGGTTACTAGCTTGACTTAGACTGCTAAGGTTATAGTTAAACTTATTACCTAGTTGTAGAACTGTGTCTAGAAACCAAATAGACAATGGTTTTTTTTCCTTATATGCTAAGGTAAGGGCTGCTCCTATAGCATTTTTAATCTATAAAATATAAATAATTTAGCATAAAACTTCTCTGCTAGGGCTTGTATATGCCTACCTATTAGCTGTTAAGCTCCTATTGCGCTAATTCCTAAAGCTTATTAGAACTAAATCTCGCCCTATTAGTTATAGCTGCCTTTCCCAGGAAACTGGCCTAAAGGGTTTATCTTGTATCAACACCCAATAGAAGGTATTTTATAGCCATATATATTCTGCTTAGCATTACGTTATTAAAGTCTTTTATATAATTAGTAGTAAGGATTATAATTCCTTTATATAATTAGTAGTAAGGATTATAATTCCTTTATAGTATTTAAGTTTCCGCAGAAAAATCGTAATTAGGTTGTTGTCTGTATAACTTAATAATTATTGCTTTATAAATACGTCGGCTTTATCTAATAGAAGTATAGTATCCCAACAGTTGGCCTTCCAGAAAGCGTAAGAAAGCTTAATTTTAACCTACTTTAGGTTAGTGGCTAGATCTCCACTAGATAACTAAAAGAGTTAGGTAAATAGTAGCAGTTTAAATAAGCAAGGCGTACTATATAAAGCGGCCTTTATAGCTCTTTTAAAAGTCCTTTAGCGGTCAAGGTCTTACCAACTCTAGTAGGACCACTAATACTCTATATTAGTTTTTTCTAAGGATAAAGTAGAACGGAGCTCGTACTATAGTAGCATAATTAGGCCACGTCCTTTACCTGGCATAAAATTATTAAACTAAGTCTTCTTTATATAAGAAGCTGTAAGAGCCCAAATAAGTTCCTTCTAGTCCTCTAGAATATCAAGGTTCTAAAAGGAGAGAGGGTTCTACTTAATGTCGCTAATATTGTTAACAGCAAACTCTACTGTAGGATATTAAATTAGTTCTACAGTCTTCTTAGCTTGCAAATCTAAGGACTTATACTAGAACTTATTATTAAGACTAAACCCTAATATAGTTGGACTACAAATAAGCAAGTTTTTATTTTTCAACTCCGTAGGCTCCTTGCTATTACTCTTAACTTTATTAAGTTTCTTCTCCATTAGGTTATTAAATAGTTTAGCAAAATCAAATACATATATATTGCTATTTGTGTGCTTTTGCAGTTTATTAATACTAGGTTTAATATAGTTTGGATTATACTCTTAAAAAAGTAACGGGTTAACTATAATTTAACCATTAACAGATAACTTGGTTGGCTTTCCTTTCTTTATATAAAAGGTTTTACCTTTATGCTATTAGTGGTGTGTCCCTATTAATAAAATATATTTACGACCTCTGTTAGTAAGTTCTTGCTTCTCCCCCTTTATATTAGGGTAGTATTTAAAGGGAAAGCATCTGAGGCTATATATTGGCTTCGACCCCTAAAACGTCTAAATACCAACTGTGGTTAAAGCCTTACTAAATGTTTTGCCATTAAAATCTAAATACCAGCCTTTAACGCGGAAGTATTTATCTCCTTTATTGTCCTTTTTTACTTTACCTAAGTTAAATCTTATATATCTGCGCTTATTGGTGCCATAGATTTTCCTATATACTAATTCATTCGGCTTAAAAAGAGTCTAAAGCAGATTAAATATAATTTCTCCACTATCTTGTAGCGATATAAGGCGCTGTTTTGTTGAGGCATATATATCCCTAATATAGTTTACCAAGAGATTAAGGTAGGTGCTATTCTCTAGGGCTCCTTTATAAGCTTCCAGCTTAGGGAGGAAGTGGTATAATAGATTCCGCTTAACCTGGTCTTAAATTAGCAATTAATTTGGGGTATTAAAAAGTCTAATAAATTAGTTTCACACTATAGGGTTGTCTTCCTTAAGGAAAGTTCCCTCTATACCTTATAGAACGGACCTAAGTATATCCCATAGGCCTTTAGACTTAACATTAATAAAGTGCGTTATACATTTAGTCTTCTTATCTATTGTTTTACTGTTAGTAACATAAATCTAGTAGCTATCTTTATACTTACTAATGCGTGTATAAACAACAAATATATATTTGTTATATGTATCCACTTCGGAAGGTACTATAAAGGATTTAACTATCTTGTACTTTAAGGTTATATTATCCTAGCTATATATGGCAAATTAGCTAGGGTTATACTTTTAGTTTTACTAAGAATATACATTTTATTAACTATCTTGTACTCTACCTTTAAAGCCCAGATTCTTACTTCTTTAGGTTAGGAACTATCTACAGCTTAAGGCTTAGTAGCCTTAGGAGTATCTATAGCGCCAGGTATTGCTTTTACTACCTTTAATACGTCCTTAAGCAGCTCTGTGAGGTAAATAATAGTAACTAGGTTTAAGGGCGGTATGACTAGGATAGGAAGAGGCGTTTATGGACTTCCGCAGCTTAGAGTAGTGTCTAAAGATATCTTAAGTTGCTTAATAACCTTAGGGTGGTTTAACATTTTTGCTTTATAAAGCTTTAGTAATGAAATAGTAATCTAAAGTATAAGGTTTAGAGTAAGGAGCTAAACGGATGTTAATATTATTTTTAAACGAGATCCGCCCTTTCTTATACCTATTAATACGGCGTAAGCCGTAGCTACGCTGTGAATGTCTTCCTACGCCCCTTGGCTATATAATAACCTCTCTAAAGACGCGAGATAATATGTATTAATATTATTTCCAATATGGTCAAGAGCTTAGTTAAGCGTAGTAGTGCTGCTATTACTAGGAAGTATTGCCTACTTTCCTATATGTACAGGACCGTATTGCTTTTAGTTATTAAGTATAAAAATGGTACTCTGTTAACCGTCTAGTTTAATATTCTACTTGTTCTAGATATAAGCCTAAGAGCCGGAATAATGGTTTGTTTATTGTTAGAACTTTAACCCTAGTAATATAGCGCTTTAGCTGCGCGTATTTAGTAAAGCCTAGTTGCTAACCAAGTATCTAACTTTTCTTCTATATAAACTTCCACATAAACTCCCATACAAACTCCTACTTTATCACCCATTTTACTACCAACTTTACCTCTAACCTTACTATAGATTCCACCTCTAACTTTACCCTAACTTTACTTTTAACTCTACCTCTAACTTAACCTCTAACTCTACCTTTAGCTCTACATCCAACTCTATCTCTATCTCTACCTTAGATTTTACTTTAAATTTTACCTTAGATCTTATATCTGGCTCCACCTCTTATTAACCTTCTAAAAGCTTCCTTATAGGATTATCTAGTTCCTGCCCTACTATACCTACACCCCTTTACTTCGGCCTATTCTTCTTAAATACTTATTAGATTTTCTTATCTGTATTAATGTCCGGAAAAAGACAGTTATATTCCTACTAAAAACCGCTTTAAATTGGAGAGTTATGGGACAAAATTATTAATATTGGAGAGGATCTGAAGATTCTTTAATCCTTAAGTAATGCCCATCTTAGGAGCGTCACGGAGGCTGTAAAAATCTTAAAGATAGTGCATACTTCTTCTAAACGCCAAAAATATCAGCTCTTTCTCTGTAACATACTCCGCAAATATGGCTCTTATAGTGTCCTAGTATATACTATCACCCTAGGTTAAGTAAAAGTGGTTAATATAAAAAACTGTAATTGTGTTAGCCTACTGCACAAACTTAAAAATAATAGAGATAATGCCTTAATTAGCCATCCTACGCTATAATTGCTTGCCACCTATTACAAAGTACCTAGCTCTGTAAATAGTATATACCCCCACCTTATATTTTTAAAAGACTGATAAGTTAGATTTATAAGCTATTATTAATACCAAGGACTAGCAACCTCAAGAAGAAAGTAAAATTTTAGCTACCCCTTAAGATTAAGAGCAGATAGATAGGCAGGACGCTCTAAAACTATAAATAATGGAAATAAAGAATGCTACTTCTAGTAAAGAGCAGGGCGAATTCCAGGACAAAGTAGAGGCTAAGTAACTATATATAGTGCCAAAAGGAAGGCGTAAGCAAGATGGTTTTATTATATATAGGACACTACTAATAAATATTTACTATAGAAATTGAATATAAGTGCTCGGAAGCACTAATTAGTTAGATCTCACTTTTAGGTAACCTAATTTCTAACGCTTTATAAACTAGCTATTAATGGAAATAGAAATATGGTCTAGTAGGAAGAATAACAACAGACTATATAAATGCGCTAGTACCTAAGGACAAGAACCAAGATATCTCTATTACTTTAATGGTTAGCTATAAAAAGGGACTCAAACTAATTAAGAAATTTAAGTTAAAAAGCACGTAAACTTAATAGTGGCTTCTATTACGCGAATATTAAATCCCTTAGGAACAACCTTTTCCCCATCTTTAGAGTCGTCGTTATACTCCTAGTATGGTAGTAAGCTTATATCTACTTTTGGATTATAGATTATAATTAACGTGCCTTTGCCTTCTATCTTTCTATTATAATTAACTCCCTTAAATAGTTTAACATATATATATATTACTCCTCTCCTTTAAGTGCTTTAGCTTTAGTCTAAATATAGTTATAAATTAGTTTTAAATAGATATATAAGGGAGTTGAAGCTATATATACCTCCTTAGACATAATAAGTTAAGTGTTAAGCGCGGGCTACTTATATAATATTAGTAGCTGGATATAATATGCGGTAGATGGAATGGACTATAGTATTTACCTTGCCTATAAGGTGCTGTAGTTAATAGGCTTAAGGGTTTGTAATTCCAGAGTACCTATTTACGTAAAGCTGAGGAAGGTAGGCTTTAAGTTCTTAAAGCTAAGAGATACTGTATTTTATAGACTATGCCTTAGGCTAGAGGAGGAAGGCTATAATTTGTATAAAGACCTATTAGCCTATTAGTAGCTAAGGATAGAATGGCTTAGTAGGTATTTACCTTAATAACTGCGAAAATGCAACTTGTAGGTAGCTATAACTAAAGCAGGTAATAAGCGCAAGAAGAGGCGGATTATAGGCTTATTTAAACGTAGAGTAACTTTTACTAAAATGCGCTGTAAGCGATTTATGAAATAGAATTAAAGGAAGGTTTAAGGGAATAGAAATGTATTTCTAAGTTAATAAAGTACATAACTACTTTTAGGCGTTAGTGCCTAACGGGAAGTTTATATATAAGAATTACTAAAGTAGCTACCTCTCTTAGGGCAGGGTACGCCTTAGGGAGCTAGGCCTTAAAATTAGTGCCCTACTGCTTAAAAACTTTGTAAGCGCAGAACGTTATATATATAACAAGGCCACCTATTAAGCAGTGAAACGGGTAAGGCGTCGTCTATAACGCGTATTTTAATTGTGTATTGGCCCCAAGCCTATAAAATTAGAGTCACTAGATACATCTAACCCTTTTTTTTACCGCCTATAAATCGCCTCTTATAAGTTTTTAGTAAATAAGACCTTTGGGAACTCACATTATTATAGCCTATTCTTATTTATAGGGTAAATTGGTTAGTAACTAAAGCGACTTATATAGGATAAAATTGGGTTGCCTATAGAAGTCCACTTACTAATAATAACCAAGCTAGGTCTCGTAAGCGCTTTAAAAGAGATTGCCTTTTATTTAAGGCATTTTAGGAAAACAAGTTATTCTGGCTAAGAGCCGCCTACGTATCTATCCGCTCACCGCGCTAAGTTACATGCCTTTGACTAGTACTTACTATAGTCCTCTATAAAGCTATTAAATATAAATGTGTTAAGCCGAAAGCGGAATGGGCTAGATAATTAACAGCGTTTTATATATAGCGGCCTTTATCTAAAATATACTAACGCGGGATGTGGAAGGCTAAAGCAAACTTTATAAGGCCTCTATCTTTATTAAATGCCGCACTAAATACGTTTGGTGCCTTATAGGACTATAGAGTAAGGCTCTATAGAAAGCTAAATATATAAGACCCCGAAGTTAAGAGTAAATATATAGCCAAAGGTATAGGACTAACCACCTCAATATAAGGTAATAAAATTAAATATTTTAGAGCCTTAGCTAATTGGTTATTTATTTAATCTAGTTTTAACTTAAGAAGCAGTCAAACTTATATATATATTTTATTCGTTTACAACCTTAATACTAACTGCTTTATATATCTTGTGCGCACCTACTATTTTATAGGCTATGGCTATATAGATTAGGACATCTAGGAGGAAATAAATAGCTATAGCGGACAATGTATAGGTGATAATATTATGTGGACTAAAGGAACCCTAAATTAGGTGGGGAGTTATTATAAATATACCTACCCTACTCTAGAGTCGCAAGACCTTCTTAAACACAACTATGGCCTTAACTGTCGTGCATTTAACACTATATACTATATCGCCCCCTATTTAAGTTCTTATTACCACTTACTTAGCTCTACTTAACGCTTATTAATTGGATACTAATTAGGTGGATATAGAGTTAATTTATATATTCTCTAAGCAAATGCTTGGTTTTTCTAATACTATGGTGGATATAAAGCCTATACAGTATTTAATTACAAAAGTGGCAAGATATATTTGGATTATCTTTAACTATAGAGTTCCTAAGAATAATTATAAACCTCCTATAGCCGCGTCTTAGGTATTAAACAGACCTACCTTTTTAACTACTAGATTTTACCATCCAGGATTGGAGAAAGAGGTAAATAATATGGTGGATATATCGCGGGGTCGTGGCATGAAATTTCCCACCTAAATAGACCTTTAGAAGAATCGAGATGCTTAAGAAAATATAAAGCAATAAATTTCGTTTTTAAGCTCTATATAAGTCTATTTACAGCTAATATAAATTAGGTGCCAAGTGCTAAGAAGAGGACTATTAATAGTATCCTCTTTTATTATTTTAAGTATAACATTAGGAATATTTATGTGTTGAGGTTATTGCCTATAAGGAAGTCCTTAGAGACAGCTAGCTTGCTATAATATAGAGTATAAATATAACTAAAGTAGAAGAAAATACAGACACTATAACTATGCAGATGCTACCCATTAATATAATGGCCTAGTAAACCCGGTTTTATTTGTTTTCTAGTATATAAAGGGTAGTATTGCTAATTGTTACCTTAACTGGTAAAAGAACTACTACTAACCAAAATACAAGAATACGCCTAAGCTACTAGCCCCTTCTATTCTACACGGCAACTCTACCCTTTACTTTCGCAACTTTAGAAAAGAATGCACCTACAATGATTTAGCTTTGGCTTGCTAAATACGTCTTTAGTAAGACTTAAGAACATCTTTAGAATTTAAAAGCCCGCTCTTATAAACCTAGGTAGGCTTCTAAGCCACCTTATATTTGCACCCTAACTTAGTTATTCTTTCCCCTAGAATATTATTAATCTCTCATTTATTATCCAAGCTTATTTTATTAATTTTATCTTTTTTAGTCTGGGTATAACGCTTTATAGTAGGCTCTAGGTTTAAAACATCGCTTTAGTTATTAGCGACGCCACTACTGTTACTGTCCTTGCCCTTATTATAAGTATAATTGCTAGCCTTATTATGCGGCGGTTTAATACTATAGAGAAGGGTAGGCTCCTAAAGCGAAGGGCTGGCAGGCGGAGTAGATACCACTTACTAGTTAACTTGCGGGTATTAAAAGTTGAGGTTAAGGATAGGAGGGATAGGGGGGCTAGAAGACAAGTCTTCGCGATAGGTAGGTGGCCTTTATTACTTCTAGGGACGTAAACTATCACCGCCCTCGCCGCCCTCGACGCCCTTACTATCCCCACTACTCTCTTTAGTAGGGTTGTTAGAATTATCATTAGTAACGTCGTCCTGCTTAAGCTGATTAAGCTTCCACTTCTTTAGCATAAAGGATAATTTACCTCCTATATTCCCTTTCTTATAATTACCCTCCTCCCTAATAAGCGGATTGTCTATATATAATGGTTATTAGATTATAGTGATAATATTTTAATATCTATAACTTACTAATATTATCCACATTATTGGCTATTAAGGAGTCTTGGTTAGTTACTATATAGGTCTTTAACTTCTATTTAGCCTAGGGGATAGTCGCAACATCAATTCCCTTAGCTAGGCTATTTATTTTATTGACGTCTTCTGTTGTGGGTTTAAGATAGTTATATAAAGATGTGCTAAAGAGATCTTCTAGCTCCTCTAAAGGTAGCTCCTTATCCCCATCATCCTTATTACTACAGTTATTTCCGTTACCTAATAATTGTTAAGCAAGGCCGTTGTATTGGGGGGAAGTATATACCTAACTTATAAGGTGCTAGTTGATCGCCAACTTTATTAGCTTTATTGCCAGTATTGCCAGCTCTATTACCTTTGGGTTCTAAGTCTAGGTTAGCTGTATTATCTTTAATAAATATTAGATTTACTGCTGGCTGTTAGATATATTTATAGTTATTAGGAAAAGAGGGAGGGGATAATTACTAAATTACCTTAATTGCTTCTTCTAGCGTCTTAGCTATTACTTTTATTCTTATAAATATCTTTATACTTATTAAAGGCTTTAGGATCTGCGGGTGCCTTATTAGGTAGATTGTTTAAAAAAGGCAATATGGAATAACTTGCCTAAGCGCAACCAGCCCAAGTATTTTATAGGATTATCTCTTAGAGGGAAGCGAGGTACTCTCCCCTTTTTTATCCTCCTCTTTTTAGGTATATTGCTTACATTTGCCTTAAAGCTATAATTGCATAATACTAAGAAGCCCTTAGTTTTTCAGGAGGTACAGTGTAGAAATTAATATTATTAAGTAAAAAATAAGATGGAGACCACGTATTAAGAAATAGAGGTTCCTTTATAGGCAAGGCGCGCTTACTTCCCCACCCTAGTTTAGCCAAGACCTAACCTTAACCTCGACCATAAAAGGCCTTCTCCCTTACTACTTTTGCCCTTATGCTCCATCTCCTCTTTTCTTTACCGCTACTATGCTACCTTAGACTCTAGCTATTAGCCATAAGGCATTTTCCATCCCCTTAGCGTCTATATAGGTACTCTACCCGCCTTCCCTAATCTCTGCATATTTTATACTAACAATTACCCAGCGCTGTAACTCTTTAGCCCTTCCATAGGACACATTTATACTCTCTTCTAGTGTTAACGTATGCTTTGGTCCTACTGTATTCCTCCTTTCTTCTCTCCTCTCTCCTTTCCTTTTGCCTACGTCCCCTACTAATTAGTACACCAAAATAACATTTCCGTTTATCCTCTTTTTTACCTCTGCCTCTAGCAGTATCTTAGGCGTAACTATAATATACAACTTAATCCCTGTTAAAATAGCTATAAATAGCTATAAGGCTATGCCAAGAACCGACTGGCAATAGATTATATAGGTTATAGCTGCTGCGAGCTACGGGACGCGTTAGGCAGTGTTACATTATAGCGTTATAATAAAGGCGAAGCCGGACGCCAATGTGGGTCCTTAGCGAAACTATAGGCCAATGCTAGTTACTTAGCTTGGTTAAAGCTGCGCCGCCAGAAGCTAGAAGCCCTTACCCTCCTTAGCGCCTTTTTAACCTAGGACTAGACCTTATTCTTCCCTAATAATTAGAGGATTGTATTACAATTAAAGAAGCCGCTAGGCTTTAGTCTAATCTAGTCCCCTATTTAGCTAAGGAGGCACAGATTATATAGAAATATTCTTTATATAGACCTAAGACTTACAAGGCGGAATCTAGGGGTAAACAGCCCATCTAGTAGTATAGCCTGGCTTCTAGTAGAGCTAGTGTTATAATTTTGCTCTTGGCTAATAAATACTAGAGAAAATTCGCGTATTTAATCTACTAATGGAGACGGACTTTATACGGTGGCTATATTAGCTAAAAGGGCGCAGTGAGATGGATATAGGCATAATCATCTAATCTACTCACGCTATCTACCCTCTTATGTTGTTTATAACATCCAGCTATAGATAAGGGTAAAAGCGAGGCTTTTATACATATTTAAGAGGTTAAGCAGCAGCTGTAAGCTCCGTAGAGTATAACTAAGGAGGTTCCTTAGATCCAGGGAAGAGATTTAAGGATACCCTTATTACTTGGAGTGTCTTTTAATGCTTATAGCAGAATTATAGTATACCCCTTACCTATTTAACCCTAGGAACCATAGTCTCGCAGAGGATCTAATATAAAAGATTTAGTTTGCTAGTATAATTGGGTTAAAAAATAGATATATTAGCGCTAGCCCTAACTCTAAGGAATAAGGGCAAAGGAGGCACTTTACTACTAACCTCCTTAATAAGGAGGCTTAGTGCGATGCCCCTATCAGAGGCTAAATGTGCTAGCTTAGTTAGTTGGGTCTTAATTACAGTTTCCTAATAGGCGTTGATCTTATAATAGAGTTTAAGCCCGTGTAAACCTTTATATATTATAAACGGTAATTGCTAACAGAGTATAGATTACATGTTTTAATTCGCTATTAAGCTAGTAGGGTTATTTTAGTGTAGATGCTGTAGATATAAGCTAGTGGTAAAGAGGGGACTAGCGTAGACTTAAAAGCCTAGCATAACCCGTCCTTTAGAGCTATTAGAAAGGCATAAGGCAACAATAATTCTAAACAACAATAATAGTAGCAATAGTGGCATCTTCTTAACCCCTTCGTTTTTATTTAGAAATTTTACTATTTAATAAAAGATAAATAGCTAATAAAGTTGTAGTATTTTAATAGTAAAGAGGATTTTAAATAGGTTACTAAGGGGACTACATTTTTACTTTTATTAAGGGACTTTTCTTCTTTCTATATAATATTAGAGCCTAAATAGTAGTAAGTAGTAATTTGTTATAGATATTACGGACCTTATATTAGTATCTATGGCCTTTATAGCTATGCCTTAACTACCTACCTAAAAGGTGGGTAGTGGATATTTAAATCACTAGGATAGCTTAATCGCTACCCTAAAACCTACTAAAAATTAGAAAATTTATACCTTAATATCTTAACAACCACTAAATAATAAATTCTAATAATTTGGATTTAGGCTTTTATATATACTTTATAGCTTCTATTAAAGTTGCATAATAAATAATTTAGTAGTTTTAAAGATATAGTATTTTGGCCTTATTTTAGCCTTACTTTAGCCCCTAAATTTTAATATTTTAAAAACTACTAAACTATTTATTATATAACTTTAATAAAAAGATATAGAGTATATATAAAAGCCTAAATCCAAATTATTAGAATTTATTATTTAGTGGTTATTAAGATATTAAAGCATAAATTTTCTAATTTTTGGTGGGTTTTAGGGTGGCGATTAAGCTGTCCTGGCGATTTGGATATCTACTACGCACCCTTTAGGTATATAGTTAAGGCATAGCTACAAAGGCTACGGATAGTAGTACGACTACTTAGGGAAGACATAAATAAGCTAGTGGTATTAGCGTAGGAGGCGATAGAACTAATTAATAATAATTCATTGCTTAACGTCCGATTCGGATCCCTACTAAGCCCATGCAGACTACTCCTTATATACATATGGGGAGAAAACTCTACATAAGAAAACCCCATAATCTATCTCCCGCCTTTTAGGACTCGCCTATATAGCGCCTATAAGGCGCCTGCAAGTTACCTGTGCTGCTCTACTGTACTACCTTACTTTTTGACCTCTTTAGGAACCACTGCTGCCGTAACAAGCCTACGGACGCGCTAGTATCGCGAACTTAACTCTACTACTATAGAGTCATTAGGGGGCGCCTGGTGCTCGCCCCTTTACCTTTTATTACTATTTCCTTTGCGACCCAAAACTAGTCTAGTACATTTTGGCTAATAAGCCACTAAGTAACCGCCTTAAGACCTTTTTGTATTAAGAGTAGTGTATTATAGTTCTCTGTGCCAGCTACTAAGAGCATTACTTCTTAGTTGGTGCGTAAGGGGCATAATAGTATTATATGTTTTGGTGTCTATCTTAGCCAGCCATATTTGCATCTTAGGCTACCTACCAGGACACCTACCTAGTAGAGCCAGTCTTTTAGTCCTATTATTCCTATTCTTAAGAGTGTTGCCATTATATTTTCTACCTTTGTTAGGCCTTCTTAGAGCCCTTAGGTATTTACCCCCTATAGTATTAACTATGCTGCGGCCTAGGTTCCTCTTACCTAAGATAGCCTCTATATCTTTAACTCCTATACGCCTCTCTAGTGTTAGTCTAACCAGTATTATATTGCGGTAGATGGTTTCCCAGTACTCTTTTATGCTCTACTTTAGCTCCTTTCTCTCTCTTACTGTTATCTTTACTGGTCTTTTACACGTCTCCCTTTCTCCTTTATATAGGCCTAGGCCCTAACACAGCACTATTCTTCTTCTACTTTTTTCACCTGTTTCTCTAATATGTCTTCCTTACTTTAGGGTTATTAGTTAGCTCTCCTATAGGGCACCCTAGGGTCCCTCTATAGTTTATTTAGGCGTAACTTAATATACTTTATAACACTAGAGTTACGCTCCTTTTATACCCTTTATATTGCAGCGGCTTCAATATATAATTATAGGGGGGGGGATATTAGCTTACTTCTCAAGCAGTGCTATGGCCGTTCGCTTATACCCGCCTATTATACTCCAGAGGCAAGCCGTTTAGACCTTTTAAAGTAGTTTAAGGAGTGCTTTAGAGGGGCCTTTCTCGGTTTCTCCTATAGCCCAAACACTGGAACTATACGTCATGGTTGGCTGGACAACTGCTATGTCAGGTAGTTATATAGTAGAGTTTAACGTGCCTGCTTATCTAGGCCTCTACCCCAGTTTTCTAGTATTCTTCCTAATACCTAGGCCTAAAGGCCTAGGGGCTTTCTATAAGAAGTTGGCTGCCACCACCATTTAAACGGGGAGTTTTACTAGTTCTTTTAGATATCTTATAACGGGTTACCCAAGTACTAGTCTACCCCCTAGCAGTCTATATAAGAGTCTCCTCCTAGAGTTGGTACGCTTTTACATGGCTTAGGAGCCTTCCACCTCTAGTTTTACACCTCTTTTTATTGTTTCCGCCGGTATAGGCATAAGCTGCCATTTTTAAGGGTCGCAACTCCCGTTTTACGCGCCTACTGGCGTATTCCTATATAGGCGTTATAGCTGCATCCTGCAATATAAAAGCCTTAGGTACCTTCTATAGTTAAGGCTTAGACCAAAAGCCTCCCCTACCTAAGTAACTCCTATTTACTCCTTAAGCATATCTTACTGGCGAGCCGCCCTAGAGGCGAACAGTTCCGTCTGTTAATATACCGACACGCGCATCCGTTCTCTTAAGCCATATAGTAGTCTCTCCGGCTAGGACGTAATCCTACCTGCCTATTAGGTGCACTAAGGGTTAGGGCCTAGTTAAGGGGTAAGGTCCCTAGAGCCAGCAGTGGCTACTACACACTACGCCCTATGGGAGGCTAGTAGTAATATAGGGGCGTAATACCCTATACTGCTACTAGTTTCCGTTTTACGTTGCCTATAAGAGTCTTCTTATAATAGGCCGACTGTATCTTATAGGAGAGGGGCTATAGAGATACTAGGTCCCATACTAGACAACCTACTCTTCCCTTTCCTACTAACTAAGCTTATATCCCCCCCTTTTATAAGCTGGCCTATATCTCTAACTGTTAAGTCCTTATCTAACTAGCCTGTGTTTCCCCTATAGCCCCTATATATATGCATTAGGTTGTAAGCACCACGCCTATTAAGACCCTCCTATAAGTCGCCTTATATATATACGCATTAGGTTGCGTGCACCACGCCTATTAAGACCCTCCTGTAAGTCGCCTGTAAGTTAACTATGGGTTGACTATAAGTTAACTATAAGTTAAACGCCATGGGGCTGTTAAAGCTGGCCTATGTTTCCGCTGCCTAGAGCTTTGCCTATGTTTCCACCTTATTAAGCCGTCTGGTCGCTGTCATATCACCATCGCGTTGCTGTCGCTGTCGCTGTACCAGGTCGCGCGTACTACGCCTATTAAGACCCTCTTCTAAGTTACCTAAGTGTACTAGATACTAGATAGGCCCTTATAGAGGGGCCTTAACGAGTTCTCTAGGCAGGGCCTTAATAAGTTTTGTATAAAGTATCTGTAACGCGTTAACCTTAACAAGTTCTTATAAAAGGAGGATCCCTACGCCCTTATTGCATATACTTCGCGATTTTAGAGCTAGTGCAAGCCTAAGGGTGTCCTGTTATACGCCTAGGACGCGTCCACGTTAACTGGCTGAATAAGGCCAGTTTCGGGCCTGGCTGCGAGCCAGGTAGTTGTATATTGGGCGGTTTTTATATCCTAGTTTCCCTTGCTAGGCCTCCCTGGATGGTAGAACAAAAGCTCTAAGCGGAGGCAGTAAGGCTCCTGGTGTTGTTAAGGGCGATACTTTATACGCGTCGCGGGCCCATCACCACAGAGTCAAACGACAGCGCTGCACGCGCTGCGACGGCTCTCTACCATCGCCTCTGCACTTGGTCATCAATAGGAATAGGATTCCAGATAATGTTTCCACCCGCGGCAATGTGGACGCGTGCAGTAGGGCTTCGCGGGCCGATAGAACTAATTAAACTATAGGATAAGGGGTAACCAAGTTATATAATAAGTTATGTTACTAGTTTGGTATATAGGATCTATAAGATCTATAAGAAATGTTATATATTAAAGGTACTTTACGTACCTTACGTACTAAGGGTTTCTTAGGCATAGTATTGTATATTTAAAGAACCACAGTCCCTACCTAGATAGTTCTTTTCTTTATAGTAAATCTTAGAATATAATTAGAGTTAATCCGTTAGGTAACCACTCTACTAGTTATATTTATATTATTAACTTCTTATTTACCTATATACTTAGCCTATTAATAAGTCTACTGTAGTATTTCCTATAAGGCTTTGTTATATATTTACTATTAAGGTTATAGTATTAATAGAGTTAAATAATATATTACTAAAAGCACTAGTTATAACACCATTAACAGTAGCAACTACCTTAAGGTTAAGTAAAAACACTAGTATAAGGGACACTGACTTATAACTAGTTACGGTTAGATAGTTGTAGAAAATAGTTAATTAATTAACGGATAATAATAGAATACTTAAAAAAAGAATTAATGGGATCGGAGTAGTAAAGGTTAAGTTATCTTTAGTTAAATAATTCTTAGGAGAAAAGTTAAAACTTAAAGGATTTCTTATATAAATGCGCTTTAAGGTAATATAGAAAGGTATAAAGCTTGCTACGCTAATAGATTAGGTAGCCTATATAGGACTATTTCTAATGGGGAGAGCACTTAAGTAGTTTAAACCTTATCTTACTAAGATATAGGAATATAGAAATATAACTACTAACCTAGAGGTTAAGTATATATTCTTAAATTAGAGAGGATTCGCGGACTAACTTACGCAAATATTTAAAGACCTTAAGGTGATAATAATAGCAGAACGGAAGCTTTAGAACCTAGTATAGAAAACTTTAGCAATTAAGTATATAAGCTCGGGCCCCTAGAACTCGGCGACTCTCAAATTCGTGCTCGTTTCCCATATAAAACCCTAGTTTTCCACCTCTATAAAAATAGTATTAGTAATACAATATTAATAATATAAAGTTCTAAACTTAAAGCTTATATAGTCTTAAGTTAATTTATAAAAAAAAAATAATAACTTGTCTTTATGCGCCAAAAAAAAATAGTATATTTTATATAGTAATTTACCCCCCTAAAAAAACACACTATACTATTTTAATAATTTTTTTAATAATATTATTTAAAAATATATAGCTATGCGACACTAGTTTTTAATTTATATAGCTTTTAAAATATAGCTATTTTAAAAAGCTCCTATATAAAAATTTGGTTTTTTTATATAGGAGATTTTTAAAACGCCTATATTTTAAAAGCTTATATATATAAATGCTATATAAATTAAAAACTGGTGTCGCATAGCTATATATTTTTAAAAAATATTATTAAAAAAATTTATTAAAATAGTATAGTGTTTTTTTTAGGGGGGTAAATTACTATATAAAATATACTATTTTATTTTTTAGGCGCATAAAGACAAGTTTTTTTTTATTTTTTATAAATTAACTTAAGACTATATAAGCTTTAAGTTTAGAACTTTATATTATTAATATTATATTACTAATACTGTTTTTATAGAGGTGGAAAACTAGGGTTTTATATGGGAAACGAGCACGAGTTTAGGGGGTTGCCAAGCTCTAGGGGCTTGAGCTTAACGTAGTTTTAAATACTTACTATATAGGTTAAATAAAATAATAGAGCGCTTATAGCATAGTATAAATAGCGACTTAAAGTAAAAGTTTAGGATATAATTATTTTAATAGAAGATATAAATATAATAAAGGAACTATGAGGGGACTTTATAGACAGGGGGCTATAAGGACACGATTGTAGGAACAGATAGATTGTGAAGGAGACGAATCCTTAAGGAGGTAAGGCCTCTAGGATTGTGGAGACTATATACTAGGGGCATGTGCCTCCGGTACGTAACTGATGGACGTCTGAGGGGTATCTAGGGGTTGCCCTAAGGGCAACCTGAGGTACCGTAATAATATCCCTTATATTGCCTCCCCCCTTCTTGCGGTCGGCCCCTAATCGCCGTTACTTTGCGGTAGGGAGATTATGGAGGGCTCGTCCTAGAAGGGGTTTAAAAAGATATCGGTATGCCGCTATATATCATCTATCTATCTAACCCCTGCTTTAAACTCCTAAAAACCTTAATAAGGAAAAAACATAACTAGAGAAAAGACATAAGGATTGCCCAGAGACCTATTAGAAACCTGCTAGAAATGTGCCGGTAACTACCTGGGCTAACTTAAGGATTTTTATGCAACTTTATATCTAAGCCTTTACGCCGGTCTGCAATCAATTATAAGTGTTATAGGCAATTTGGTGTTCCTTATATAGTTCCGTAGAACCTTTTAGTATTAGGTTTAGCGTACAGGGCCTTAGCTCACCGCCATCTTTTAACTGCTAAGATATTAATCTATAATCTCTTCTTATAATCCTCTATGTTACTAATGTATTACTTCTATATTCGCCCTTTAGCTATTTAGTGCAGTTAAGGTATTAATTAGTTAATTAAGGAGACCTATCTCCTAAGATTTAATGTATATGCTTCCAAATCTAGTAGTCCTGTGCTTATATAACTAGTATAGCTTCTCTGCCTAGTAAACAGGAGGAACACTTCGCAACAGCATCTATAGCCCTTATGCGATTGTTAAGAACATCCGTGATATTATCCTTTAATACCATAGCATTAATTAGGTATAATTTAACCTATATGCGTCTTTAATTAACGTCTTAGTTGCCTTCCCCGGCCGCGTCATCAGTTTTTGTAAGGAAGTAATGGTTAGATAATATATACTCGTGTTTCCTTCCTTCTAAATAACGCTATTGTAACGGAGCTATGTTGGCAAGGTTACGGCTATTTACCAGAAAGGTATTAGAAGGTAAAGTATAAGACGCCTTGCTTATTAAGCTTAATCCTTTTCCTTAACACCTAACCCCCCATCATTAACCTTCATCTAATTTTAGACGTATCTTTGATATATTATTAAGATTTTCTTCTTTTCCATTATTAATTCAATATGCCTCTTTGTTCCCCCGCTAACTGCTCTTCTAAGCCGATTTCTTAGCGTATCCTAGCCCTGCCGTTGTATATAGAACCCCAACCTCCGCTAACTTACAACTGGTGCTGGTTCTGCTTAAATAACTTTACCTGCATATCCTTAAAAGACTAGAAATCTAATAAGAGGATCCTAGAGGCCTGCAACAGGATATACTGCATAAGGTCAAATACCTTCAGTCCTTATAATTGTTGCATGCATACCAAAAGCGGTAGTTGCGTTAAGGTAGGTTTTCCTATCCTATAGATAGTTTTCTATTACTAACTTTAAGCTTTCCAATAGCCCGGGCCTAAGTAGCGGCGTGCTTTTAATGTCCTTAACTACTATATCACCCGGGCGCTTTCTTATTCTAGTGCTAATGCTAAGCAACTGGGTTAAATTTGAGATTATGCTACGGCCATTTATACCGCTTATAATTCCCAGCAAGCCAGCCAGCAACGCTTAATGCAAGAGCAAGGTTAGTATACTAAGGATAGGGTAAAGGATGGGGATAATAAAAAGAAGGTCGCCATATACCACAAGAAGGAGTTCGCGCATACATGTTAGGTTTTAAAAGAGCATAATATAATACGTTATTAGGTAGGTTACCCTTTAGGTACCTAGCGGATAGGTAACTAACAGTTGCTATAGTAAGGTCTTGGTAGTTCTAGACTATGCCAACTAGCTAACGTCTCTATCTATTCCGGGCTTAAGTGTGTCTTTATTAACTATAAGCTTACACTACAAGAGCTTTATTAGTACTGGTTTGGACCTAATATTGGTGTTAAGCGTTTAAGGATGTCCGCCCTAGCTATACCTCATCGTCCTACGCCCGTTTTTATGCCTGCTTATACCCCTACTAAGGGGTCTCATTCCCGTCAGCCATTACTTGGTGGCCCTATAGATACTAATCCTACTCCTAAGGACGAGGCGTAGTGGCTCTGGGTATTTATAGTTTAGACTTATAGGATTTGGGATTTGTTCTTATATATAGTAGCAGTTAAGGGCCTTAATTAAGGTGCTCAGAAGGCTTATAGAGAGGGCTTGGGAGCCTATAGGGAATGTAATACTAGCAAAATGCCCTATTAATTCCTATGCTATGTATATGAAAAGGCTAAGGACGTCTCTTGCCCTAGGCCGTAGCTTTAACCCTTATGGTTTCTAAAGCGTATCTATTCCATATTTGGTTCACCATAGCTACTTCTAAACCACCTTAGTATAGAATGGTAGCCATCTATTTCTTACTCTCTGGAGCCTTTCACGGCTTACTATAAGCTTTCTTTTTGGGTTGTGATAATATAGTAGTATCAGAGCGCTTTCTGCGCCTTATAGATTGTGGACCTTGGTCCTAATATTCTTTTAGAATATTTTCGCAATACTTAAGGTGGTCCTCTGGTTCCTATATAGACTCTTTAGCAGGCTAGCCTAGCCATTTAACTTTGTACTAAAGCTTATTCTTAATAGACTTATGGCGTAGTATAGCTTCAACCTTATACCGCTTGTCTACTACCTTAGGGTGTTTAATTAGGCCTAGTTAGAAGTTCTTTTCTGGCGGTGGTCTATGCTATGGCTCTAGTAGGTTTATATAAAACACTGGATGTATATAGGCCATAGATAGGGGTAGCTAGAGACGGTAGGCTAGCTTGCTAATTCGTTTCTTGACTTAGAAGGGACCTAGGTATCTTGCATTGAGCTTCTTTAATAGTTGACGGGTCTTAATATTTATTAAACGTAAAAGAACCTTGTTACCTACTCTAAAATGCTTGTCCTGGTGTTTACGGTTGTACTAAAGTTTCTACTACTCCTAAGCATCTTATAGGCTTTGCTTTGTATACTTCCATTACTCCTCCTATACCTTAAGGTACCCTTATACTCTCTGGTGGATGTCCTTAAACTTCCTAGTAGGGTCCCATAATTGATCCTGCTGTCTCAGCTAGTAATTATTGGGTATACCATTAAATCCCAATAGTTGGACGCCGTAGGCAATCTAGATTGGTATGTACTAATGCGATATATGTTGCTTTGAGTTATAAGCGTACTCCGCGTACGGAAGTAGCTTACACTAATTGTCTTGTTGGTAGTTTAAATACATCTATAGGTAAGACTCTAGTTCCTAGTTCTGGCGTTCCGTTTGCCCATCCGTCTATAGGTGGAAAGCCATACTATAACAGTGGTCTATCTTTAAATGGAAGTATAGATCCGACCAGTATTGGCTTGTAAAAACGCTGCCCCTATTAATAATAATGGAGTGTGGCTGATCTACCTTAAGAAAGCATTTCTCCCTAATTAGGTTTGTAAGCACTTGTGTATTAATCGTCTTATTAATGGGAAGGTATTGGACATACTTTAAAAACCTATTAATAAGTACAAGGACTGAATTATATATTTATCCTTACTTATCCTTAAATGGTGGGAGATCTGTAATGAAATCCATAGCATAGTATTACCATGGTTCGTTTACAGGAGGAACTAATTTAAGTAAACCCCACGGCTTATACCTTTGGATTTTATATACTTAACACTTCTCACAGTGGCTAATATACTCCTTTACTTCCTGCCTAAGCCTTAGCTAATAGTATTTGCATTAAAGTAATTCTACTGTCTTAATTTAACTATAGTGGCCGCCTAGAGGATTATTATAATTCTTTATAAGAATCTTCTGCCGTAGATTTGCTTTATATGGCACCCAAACCTTGCTATTTCTACGTAGTAGGCCCATTGGGTCTAGTTCCCAATTTTAGTACCTTATAGCTTCCTTTCCGTTACGTTTCCGGCCTACTTCCGCATTAAAGATGGCATAGGAGGCGTCCCTCCGTTGCACCTTATGGATAAGATCTATTAACCTTTTAGATAGTTCCTAGGTAAAAGCTGTTTCGTCCTATACTGCTCTAAGTACAAGACTAAATGGTACTATAGATCTTGCAACTCTTTAATGTGCGTGCGTTAGGAAGGCGGCTATAAGGTTAAAGTCCTTTAGTTATTATAGGGCTTTAAGTTCTAATTACTCTATAGCTTCGCTATTAGCTTAAGGGGATAGCTTAGTAATTAGGGGTAATATATTACTAGGTTCCAAACTTGTGTTAGGGACGTCCTATCTAGGCATATTTGGGCCCTTATTGGAAACGGACCGGGTACCAGCTAGAATACTACTAGATACTAATAGGGTTTGCATTGCCTAAGACTTAATATGTAGAGCTGTAGGTGCTTAAGCATCCTATACCTAGAGCTTGTTCTATAATATAGGGAGTAAGATGTCTATTATCTGCTTTCCATCTCCCGTTTTAAAGCCTTTGGCATAGTCTGGCCGTTGTAACGGTTTATTAGCAGGGTTGCTTTCCCCTAGCTTATATTTAATCTTGAAATTAAAACGCGCGAGCTCCTCTGCCTATCTGGCTTGCTAAGGTATAAGCTCCTTTATAGTTATAAAGTAGCGTAGATTATAATAATCTAAGAGTATATAAGTGGTATGGCTCGCGTGCTTAAGGTAATGTCGCTACTGTTTAAAGTAGTTAACTATAGCTAGCAGTTCCTTGTCGTGGGTATAATACCTAACTTTAAGGCTTTGGAATTTTCTACTATAGAATGTTACTGGTCTCTAGTAGAGCTAGGTAGCGTCTAGATGCCTATTAGGTTGGAGTAGGATACCAATAAGAGCAAAATTTAATGTATTAGTGACTATTATTAGTGGTTGATCTAGGTTGAAATGCCGCAGCAATGGAGCTTCTATAAACTTTGCTTATAGTTCCTAAAAGGCCTCCTATACCTTTTTGGGCTATATCCATGGTCTATACCACTTAGTTAGTCCCTTTTTGGTTTTCTTCCTTTCCACCTTTAAGCCTTTTGTTTCTTAGGTTAAGTCTTAGAAAGCTTCTATAATGTAGTTAGATAGGTGCCAGGTGATATTTAAGTAGTTATAGATAAAGCGCCTATAGAAATTAGCAAAGCCTAGGAACTATTATGGGACACCTCTGTGATACCTTATATACGTCTACCTGTTTCCACTGACGTAGCAAGAAGAGACTGACCGTGAGATGGCAATCTGTTGGCAATCTACGGCAATCTAATGGCAATCTGCCGTATTCTGCTATATTCTGCTAAGTCTAATAAATCCTGCTAAGTTCTGCCAGGACTGTTCCTTAAATCCTATCCTGCTCCGTGCATGTGTTGACTAAGCAACGAAACTAATAATATATACCCTTTCTCCCTGTTTCCTTACCTTTTCTTCTTACGCAACGTCTTAACTTTATTACGCAGTTTATATATATAGCTTAATAATATCTACTTTGCTATATATTACCATCGCTTGTGCTTGCTTTGTAACACTATATTGCGTTAACCTTATATACTACCCTCCGAAATGTAGAACGACCCCAAAGCCCCCATAATAGCCGCTGGCATTATGTCCGTACTCCGAGAACAATTGGCAGAGATATAGAAGTCCTTTATAGACGCCCTCGCACAGAACTAAGCCACTTTAATTTAACGACAAGCCGAATAAGAGGTACGACACCTATAAATAATTAAGGACCTTTAAGAAGAAGTTTGCACCTTTAGGATGCCTATATTAGGGCCCTAAGACTGAACGCCTTCTTTAGAGACGAACACGTGGGACAAGAGTCCTAAACCTATAGTAACTATTTATCCCGAACTAACTACTGCACCATAACGATCTGAATAACTACTAGACCCTCCGATATTTACTAGTAAATAATAAGAACTCCGATCATTCTTAAGCCAGCTTAAAAATAAGCTAACTGGTAATGCTAACTGCTACCTAACTGAAGCCAACCGACTCTGCTACGCCCTAAGTTGACTAGGAGGAGATATAGCTAACCTTATTAAACCCCTTTAACCGAACTTAGTACAAAGTCTAGTTGTATTACTTGAAGCCATGTATGGTAACCTAAACCGTCAAGCTACCGCTTAGAGGAAGATAAACCATATAACTTAAGGAATAAAAAGTTTTCTAGTATACTTCTCTGAATTTAACCGTTATGTAAAGGAAACAGGCTGGAATAACTCTGTACTGGTTAATAGCCTTATTAAGTCCCTAAGCCCTGAACTAAAAACCTCCCTAATAGGTGTAGACCTACTAGGAGCTCTTGACGCCTACATAAACGTCATCAATAAATGGTATAATAATATACTACGCCTAACACTAAAGTCCACTCCTTAATATAATATGATAGCCCCGCAAACGTCTATTAAGTTATTGTCTTAGCCTAAGCACCCTAACGCTATGGATATTAATATAGGGACCCTAGAATACGCTCTACTAGGGTCCCCTAAATAAGAATAACGTATTAAGCTAGGCCTTTGCTTTAAATGCGGAAGCAAGGAATATATCTTAAGATACTACTCCATCCCTATGCCCTAATATGACTTATGAACGGCTAATATTAACAACTGTTTACTATATTAATCCTCTAGTTACTATCTTTAATCTTTACCTGGCTCTAGCCCCGCGTCTAGTAAGCACTACTTATAAGGACAAAGTTATAACTGATGTTCTATAGGAACCCCTTCCTGCTTGCCACTAAAAGGCATGTTTTAGAGTTAAGTCGCTCTCTGGGATAGCTATGTTATAGGATCTTGTTGAATGTATTAGATATTATAAAACCTGACTTTTAGGATTGTAGTATAACCATTAACTGCCGTCTTTGGTAGAAAGGTTAATAGGCTAATGCTTGAGTCCTAATTGATATAGGAGCTAGCGGTATAGGATTTATTAATAAGATCTTTGTATAAGATAATAGGTTTACCCTAATACCCCTTAACCGGTATATTAACGTATTTGGATTTAATGGCAAACGTACTATTTTGGGCTGTATTACTTATATAGCGGCCCTAAGACTCTGATACCTAAACTATAAAGAATTAATTAAGCTCTTCGTAACTACCCTAGGTCACCTAGTGATCCTTAGACAACCCTGGATGAAGCTATATAAGGTAACTATTAATTGGGACAACCTTAAGCTTCTATTTACCGCCTCCTGCTGTAAGTAGAAGTGCCTTATAACTCGCTACTTAGACCCTAAACTAAAACCTAGAAAATCTATTAAGATCCACCAGTCTAAAATTTCTACTGACGTCTACCCTATACCTAAAAAGTCTACCCAATTCCACCTACCAGAGAATTCCACCAAATTCCACTAATGTGAGACTTCCACCGACGACTACCAAGAACCCGAAAATAACGCATAACTATATGAACCGACTCTAACTGCTGCACCCGGAACCAAGCAGAAGCTTAAGCTTAATATATAAAAGTACTAGAAGAACTAGTATTCTACTATAAAAAGGATACTTAAAGAACCTAAACCTAAATCTAATACTAACTCTATAACTGATATTAAACCTAAACCTAAATAAGAAACTATATAAGAAACTAAGGACGATCTAAGCTTGCTTGACACCTTAGACATCTATATAATTAGAGCTACTCCGCTGGCACGACTTGCTAGGAAACCAGAATATATAATCTTCGCTATTATAATGGCCAATATTGAGAAGGCCTTAGCACCAAAGAAGCACACTGACCCCGCTATAAAGGTACTAGTAGAGTACCATAATTATTTAGATGTATTCTTATAAAAGGAAGCCAATAAGCTACTGGAACGCCGTCCATATAATTATAAGATTGTAGTTAAAGAAGGAAAACATTCTGGATTTGGACCCTTATATAGGATGTCCTAAAACGAACTTTAAGTACTACGGAAGTACTTAGACGAACATTTGGATAAGGGTTTTATTAGAGCAAGTTTATTACCCGTAGCTGTACTAGTAATCTTTGTTAAGAAACCTGGTAGCAGTCTATACTTCTGTATAGACTACTAAGCCCTTAACGCTGTCACTGTTAAGAACTAATACCTAATCCCGTTAATCTAAGAGACACTAAATTAATTAAGTAAGGCTCGCTTCTATATAAAGCTTAATATTATCTACGTATTTAACCGCCTCTGTATCGCAAAAGGAGATAAATGGCTTACTGCATTTTGTACTTGATACGGATTATTTAAATACTTAGTAATGCTATTTAGCCTTATAAATGCCCCAAGTTCATTTTAACACTTTGTGAATAATACCCTGCGCCTATACCTAGACGTCTTTTATACTGCTTATATTGACGACATCTTGATATATAGCAATAATCTGGCTAAATACTAAAAATATATTAAACTGATCCTGCAAGCCTTGCGTGGGGCTGGTCTATAATTAGATGTAGACAAATGCGAGTTCTATAAAACGGAAGTCTTATACCTTGGATTTGTTATTTCTATAAATGGCGTATAAATGGACCCTAAGAAGGTCGAAGTAATTGTAAACTAGCAAGAACCTGAGAACGTCAAGGACGTAAGGGCCTTTATAGGCTTTGCCAACTTCTACTAATGGTTTATTAATAACTTCTCCGCCTTGGTTTTACCCCTTATAGCCTTAACCCGAAAGGACAAAGCCTTTATCTTTAATAAGGAATGTAAGAAGGCCTTTGCTTATCTAAAGGTTATATTTACTACTATACCTGTGCTTTAACACTTCAACCTAGACTAAATAAGTATTGTAGAAGCTGATTTATCTGATTATATTACTAGAGGCATTCTATCTCAATATAATAAGGAAGGAGTATTGCACCCTATAGTATACTTCTTAAAATGACTAAGTCCAGCCAAATGCAATTATAAGATCTATGATAAGGAATTGCTAGCGATTATTAGATACTTTAAGCAATGGCGACTAGAACTAGAAGGAACTGGATTCCTAATTAAAGTTCTTAGCGACTATAAGAACCTACAGTACTTTACGACTATAAAACAGCTGAGCTACCGTTAAGCCTATTAGTTAGAATATCTGTTCTAATTCCGATTCTTAATTATATACCGCTTAGGCGTTTAAGGCTAGAAGCCTAATACCCTAACCTGACGTTTATAGGACGCACTAGCTTAAGAAGAAGCGCGCTTTTACTATAATTAGACTCTGCTCCGCCCTAAGCTATTTAATCCCCCTATTAAAGATCTTACGGTATATGCCCTTGAAATAACCGATTAAACTATTGAATAGATTATAGTCGACGAATATTTAAACAATGAATTTATCTAAGAGATGCTTAAGCTAATTCAAGACGGCGTTAGATGCTCTAAAAAGGTTTCTTTAAGCGAATGCGAAGTCCGCGGAAACTATTTATACTACTAGAACCGCCTAGTTGTCCCTAATTATAATAAACTTAAGCTTAAGCTCCTTAAACACGTACACGACCTACTAGTAGCCGGCTACCTAGGCTAAGGAAAAACCCTGGAACTGCTCTAACAAGAATACTACTGGCCGAATATGCATAATACGATACGAAGGTACGTCTCCAGCTACTATACCTGCCAACGAGCTAAAGCTTTGTATAAGACATACAACGGCTTTCTAAAGCCACTGCCTGTTCCGGACCGAAGATGGAAGGACATCTTAATTAACTTTATTATTAATTTCCCCGTAAGTAAAGGATGTACGAATATTATGGTAGTTATAGATTAACTATCTAAGATGAGACACTTAATCGCCTGCCCTAATATATTAACACCTACCGTTGCCCAACTGTTCCTGGATTATATATAGAAACTCTACGGACTTCCCAAAACAATCGTCTCTAATAGAGGCCGCTAGTTCGTCTTAGTGTTTTGGGAAGAACTGACTACCTGACTCCGCATTAAAGCACTATTGTCTATAGTATATTACCTGGAAACGGATGGTCAAACGGAACGTGCAAATGCTATAATAAAATAGTATATTTGGATATACACGTCGTATTTGCAGGACGACTGGATAGACTGGCTTGCATTTGCCGAATTTACTGTAAATAACTCCGTTTTAGAAACCATAAAGGTCTCCCCGTTCCTGGCTAATTACGGCTAGCACCCGCGAATGGGTTTTGAACCCTTTAGTAATATTCCTCGCCTAGCTTATTAGGCCTTACAAGTTGCAGAAGCAAACGAATTTGTAAAGAAGATGGAAGAACTACAAGAGTTCCTTATTAATAAAATGATATGGGCCTAGTCTATCTATAAAGCCATAGTAAATAAGAACCAAACCCTAGCACTGGCTTACTAAATTGGTAACTTTGTCTGGCTAGACGTAAGAAATCTAAATATGAAACGACCTACTAAGAAACTTAACTGGAAGAATGCTGGCCCTTATAAGGTTGGAAAAGTTGTCTCTCCTTATGCCTACCAACTAAAGCTCCCTGATATGGTTAAAATCCACCCTGTATTCTATACGTTAGTCCTCTACCCTGCCGCCCCTATATTAGATGCCCTACCTGGACAGATCTAAGACCCTCCCCTACTAGTCAAAGTGGATGGTGAGGATAAGTACCTTGTTGAAAGAGTTAACGATATTAAGTATAATAAATGGAAACGCAAATATATGTACCTTATAAAATGGAGAGGCTTTATTAAGCCCTTATGGGAACCCGTTAACTCTGTAGGACTTATATAAGCCGCAGAAGACTTTTATAAACTCTACCCAGAACTACCACAGCCCCATCTCGCAGAAGCTCGAGTTTAAAGGGGGGGTACTGTTATGGGACACCTCTGTGACACCTTATATACGTCTACCTGTTTCCACTGACGTAGCAAGAAGAGACTAACCGCGAGACGGCAATCTGTTGGCAATCTATGGCAATCTAATAGCAATCTGCCGCATTCTGCTATATTCTGCTAAGTCTAATAAATCCTGCTAAGTTCTGCTAGGACCGTTCCTTGAATCCTATCCTGCTCCGTATACGTGTTGACTAAGTAACGAAACTAATGATATATACCCTTTCTCCCCATTTCCTTACCTTCTCTCCTTACGTAACGTCTTGACTTTATTACGCAGTTTATGTATATAGCTTAATAATATCTACTTTGCTATATATTACCATCGCTTGTGCTCGCTCCGTGACAGGAACACTTAAATATCCTAGTAGCTCTTTAGCTCTGGCCACTCTTAGATCGTCTGTACCTATATTAGGTCCATAACTATACCTGTAGGCATTATAATGTAACCTAGAAACTCAACCTACTTGGTATTAAAGGTGTATTTTAACGCCTTGGCGTAGAGGCCCTATTTGTCCAAGTGTTCTAATACTTCGCGGATGTGCTGTTTATGCTAATCCTTATCTTCTAAGTAGATTAGGATGTTATTTAGATAGATAATATATATACAATTGACAAGTCCCTTTAAGGCTCTGTAAATATATAACTAGAATGTCATAGGCGCATTAGCTAGCCTAAAAGGCATTACTAGATACTTAAAGTGGCTATATTGGGTTTTAAAAGCAGTCTTCCACTTATCCCCTTCTTTAATATGGAGCCTATAATAGGCGTCTTATAAATCTAGCTTTATAAAGATCTTCGCCCTAGATAATTAATCCAGCATTTCACTAACTAGTGGTAGTGGGTAACAGTTCTTAATTGTTACTTTATTAAGACTGTGGTAGTTTACGCATAGCCTTATAGTTCTATCTGGTTTTGGGACGAAGAGGATTAGTACGCCCGCTAGTGACTTACTAGGCTAGATCCATCCCTTTTCTATTAAACTATTAAGGTACTCTTATAGGATTTCAAGCTCTTTATAAAAGAGGTTATAGATAGGAAGGTTTAGGGGTACTTTACCCTCTTCTAGATTAATTGTATGATTGTATTCTAAGCTCTATATAAGGACTCTGGCTCGTCTGCCTGAAAATACCCTTAGTAAGTCCTTTAGGCCTAATGGAATATTTAATAAATTAGGGTCGCGCTCGTCCTCTATATTATCTTTGGGTAGGTCCTAGAGCTCCCTTAGGACGCTCGCGGGCAGCGTTATATGCTATAGCGGTTATTTATACATAGTTGCTACTATATGTTAAATAGTTGCATGCGGTAGCCAGTGGAGGGTAGGGAATTCTTTAACGTAACGTTTGAGGTACTATAGTATATTCTCTATATATTGCTTAAGCCATAGTAACCCGTGACAATAAAAGTATTTTATAAGATCTTTAAGATCGCCACTTCCCTGTAATGTCTTTGTGACCTATCTAGCAGTTCCCTATAGGGTGTCTATTATAGAGGGGTTATCGCCTATACTAGGCTCTATACCTATCTTGCTATAGAATAGGGGTTGGATCTAATACTCCTTTGGGTATAGAATGTATACTATTTTATCTAGCTCTATATCCTCTAGAATGTGTTTAAGACTTATTAGTAATATACGCCCTTCCAATTCCTTATTGTTCCACTATTTAAAGGTTTCTGTTTTAAAGCGTATCTTAGGATCTGCTTTTACAAGCTAAGGGTATTTAAGGATAAGGTTATAACCTACGAAGTTAGCTGCCTAGAAGGGCTGCGGGCCGACTACCTTAGTGCGGTTATGCATATTGGCTACTAACACCGTAAGCTTATGCGTACTATGCAGTTTAATTTAATACTTATCTAGGAAGCCTGTGATAGGTTTTTGCCACCTTTGCAATAGGACAAGCTTATGCTCTTTTGCCAAGTCATACCGTATAAGGTTGATTTTAGCGCCACTGTTATATAGTGCTTGGAGCTGCCGTATCTCACTAGTAGGGAGTATTATTTCTAGCTTGATAGTAATACAAAGAGTCTTCCCTTCCGTATCTTGCCCTAGTTATAATTGGGAAAGGTCTATAACTAGGGCTTTTCTTTTTTTAGGTTAGTGTGACTATCGCCCTACTTGCCCTTCTAATAAGCTTTACCTCTAGGGAAGCTTTCTCTTGGCTTCTTAGGGTTATCTTATAAGAGTATTAAACGGGTGCCGGATTGGCCCTAGGACTCTTTCCCACTACTTAGGTTTTCTAACTTTAACCCTTCTAATATTCTCTTTAAAAAAGGTTTCTTTAAAGGCTAGGACTGCCCCATATTACTATTATAGTGCCCGTACTTCTAGTAACCCCCTAAATTCCTACTAGAAGAGGTCTAGTTCCTTACCGCTTCCTTAGCGTTTAAAACCGCTCATTTAAAATTAGCATATATGGTAATCCTTAATAGGGCTCCCACGCGCCTTACTTTATTACGAATTAGTAGCTTTATTCTAGCCTAGATAAATCTAATCTTCTCTTTTTTATAGATGCTGCCATCCTTGTTTTTAAAGGGCTCTGGATCTATCTATTAAGCTTAGGTTTCTATATAGTTTATAAACTGGCGGAAATCCTTATTGTCACGCTATATACCATTCCAGAATTGCTCCGCGTTACTGTATTATATAATATGCAGATCCTAGATCTAATTCTTTAAAAAGGTCTGCAGCTGTAGCCATATAATAATTTAATCTTTATTAAGCTGACTAAGTGTAATCTAGTTTAGTAATAGATCTTTAATCTTACTAATAATCCATTAGGTATATTCTTTGGTATTATCTTATATTATTAGTATTTTAAAGAAGTTATCTATTTCACGGACCTAATTATCCAAGTAGTAAGCCTTGGGTCTAGGGCGGAGTTCTAGACTGTTAGAGGCCTTAGCCAATTAGTCCATGTCTTTCTTCTACTTATTGTATAAATGCCTCTCTAAATCTTCCATACCTCCTTAGGAGGGTATAGGGTAACCCCTAGGGAGTCCTTAGTCTTGGCCTAATTATAAAAGATTTTATCTGGTCTGGATTAAGTTTTACCAGACCTAGATCTGCCCCTGGAGGTTTCTAATATGTTTATTAGTGGCTCCCTCCCATATAGCTTCTAAGAGCCTTGTAATGGCTTCCTAATATCCTCCTTATAGAAGATTGGTATGGGGCTCCTAACTTCCTAGGCTCCGGCTTAGGGAGGCTCCGGCTATAGAGGTAGTGTTAGTATTAGTAGCTAGTGTAGGTTTCCTAACAAGGCTCAAGTCTTAAGTTAGTGGTTAGGTTAGGTTACCCAAAGGGGTAGGCCTACTTGGCTTGTAAACAGTCTATATACCGCTACTATGCCAATTATAGGCCGGTGGTCTTCTAGGAGGGTTCTGGTTGGGTCCCTAGTCGGACGCGTTAGTATATTCCTCTGGCATTTCTGGCTTAGGGGAAGATCTTAGGGTTACCTCTAGCGCTTAATCTTCTAATTAGCCTGGGTGGGGCTAGAGGGGTTCTAGTTACTTTCTGGCGGCATTGCGTCCGTTATAGAGGGTGTCTACGTTTTCCTCAGCGGTAACCGTAGGTGTGTAAGAGTCTTCGAGCTCCTAGTGCATCTGGGTGTTGGGGCTCATTCGGCCGTCTTGCCCAGAGGTTTATATTGTCGTAATCTCTTGCTGTTAAAGGGACCTTCCTGCCTTAATGCGATGGCTTTCTATAAGGTATCTATGGAGTTTCTATTTAGGTTATCACAAGATTTTTAAGGTAGGATGGTAGGTGTAAACAAAAATATAAATAAACAATTTTGTCCTTAAGCCAGCTGCCCTTCCAAATGGAGTAGGAAGGATTTAAATATAAGGGGACTTTGTAGACAGGGGGCTATAAGGACACGATTGTAGGAATAGATAGATTGTGGAGGAGACGAATTCTTAAGGAGGTAAGGCCTCTAGGATCGTGGAGACTATATACTAGGGGTATGTGCCTCCGGCATATAACTAACGGACGTCTAAGGGGTGTCCGGGGGTTGCCCTGAGGGCAACCTAAGGTACCGTAATAATATCCCTTACAGGAACTAATAGATTAAGTAATTAAGATTAATAATTAAATCTATTAAATAGAATAGGCTAAGAAGGGTTAAAATAGAGTTTTATAGTTATATAAGGCGTAAAGTATATAATAATATTATTAAAATTAGAAACTATAAAATAGTAGACTAAAGCTAATAGACCTAAGCGATACTAGAGAATCTAAAAAAATAAAATAAGAAACTATAGAAACCTAAAGGATAAGGATTAAGTAATTAGAGGTCTAAGAAGCAGAGGCTAAATTAGGGATTTAATAGTAGAAGATATTTAGGTAGACTTTATAGTAAGATAAACAGTTTAAAGAAAGAGCTTAACGTCTTTTATAGGCGAGCTGGTTAGTTTGCCAAGACTACGCATTAAAATATTTGACACTACAATGTCTCTACCCACGAATTTACAATTAACTTCTAAAAAAGCTTAAATACAGCTTGCTATCCAGGCTCTTAATACAAAGCAGATTTACGGCGTTTAACGCACTACACGCACTTTTAACGTCCCCCTTTTAAGCCTATAGATGTGACGCGCCGGAACTACCCTACGACGTAATACTAAGCCAAATTTAATAAAGCTTACAGTAACTAAAGAGGAGGCAATAAAGCGGTATATACTTAAGCTAGATTTAAGAGGATTTGCCCCTCCACTTAATGCTGTTTAAGAAATGTCACAGTGCTGCAATGAAGTAGACTGAATAACTACGTTATAGTATAAAGAGGGGAAGAAGGTGGAAAGGGGGTATTGTATATAAATAGTAGGGCCGGCCGCCAAGTCGCTAGTAGTGGGCCAGCCAACAGTAGGGAATAGTACGAGACAGTATAAAATAGTATGCGTTAGGTCAGTGCCGTAACAGTACTCCTTTCCCCTAGATGGTTTGGTCCCCAAACCAAACAGATAACTTAAAAATAGGCAGTGTATAGGGTTGCCTATTTTCTATTATAAAGATGTTAGTTCCGCTTACCGCCCTTAACCAAGCTAATGGCGATTTTCTATGCCGGGTATGGAAAATCCTGATTGGTCAGTTTAGTGAGTAAGGTTGGCAGAACTCTATACCGCTACCCGAACCGGTCCATGTGGCGTTTCTTGGCAAGAATTTGGCCAATTAAACAACTTTAACCGCTGGTTAAAGTTCTATGACATCTTAACCACCACAAATTTTAATGTAGTGGTTGGCCGCGACCTTAGCGTAACTTTTCCTTATCTTATGCCTAGTCTAGGGGTCCTGGCTTCTTAGGGTGTTGCTTATAGAAGCGCTATACAGCTTATTTACAACCTTTTAGGTCTTCCTTTAGCTGCCAGGTTATATCCTTGTGATATTTCCATTTAATCTTATAAGTTAGGCCCTAGGGGTCTTTATTATATATATTAAGAATTTTCTTAAACTCCTATTTGTCTTCTATGTTGCCATTATTATCTCTCTCTGCCACTTGTCCTTGTATATTACGGCGCTCTATGGTATTAATATTTACTTAGCTAGGGATCTCTTTAGCAGCCTAGAGGCGGACCTTAGATATATAAAAGGATTTGTTTACTTAGATGTGGTTTAGGAGGTCTACTACAACTGCCCTTTAGTATACTGCGAGTACGGGGTATAGGCCGTCCCATTTATCGTCCTATTTCTTCTTAGGTTTGTTTGTCTTTATATTTTCTAAGCTAACTATAACCATGTTACTTTTGTAGAATAACGCGCTCTCGTCCCTATGGGTATTAGTATTGTCTTTATAGCGTTACTATGAAATCCGGGCTAGGGCCTTAAGCTATATTAATATCCGCTTAAAGCGGTTGGCTATAGAGTCTGCGCGGAAGAACTCCCTCTTTGCTTATGCTAATAGTATTAGTGGGCGGAGGCTAGCAGACTTAATTCTAAGGCGAGGGTTAAAGCCATAGTTTATAAAAAATGGGGAGATACCTGTGCTCTTATTAACTTGGTTATTTGTAGCAAACTTAGTAAGTGGTAGGTAGTTAACCTAGTCGTCCTATATAAAGCTAACAAAAGTATAAAGGTATTTATTTACGGCGGCGTTAATAATTTTAGTTTAGCCGTCTGTTTCTGGGTACTAGGCTAAGCTTAGTTACAAGGTTGTCTTAAGGCGTTTACTTAGTTATTGCTAGAAGTCGCTAATAAATTATATACCGCAATTGGAGATAATTATGCTTAGTGCACCGTGGAGCTTATATACGTTGTTAATAAAGCCATTAACTAGCTCCTCTGTTAAGAGTCCTATTACTAGAACGAGGTATTATATTTTAGTTAGGCAGTCCACAATAATAAGGATATGTTTGTATGCCTTACCGTGGCGTTAGCATACTAGCAGCATTGTGATATAGTTAATTGAGATATTGGTCCATGGGCGGGCGGGTAATTCTAGTGGCTTTAAAAAACTGGGCGGGGCAGAATAGGGGGTCTTAGTGCGAAAGTATAGGGCATAGTCTTTAATGAAGGTAGCCGTAAACTGGGAGATTCCTAGCCACCAGTATATTTGGTTTAAGAGGTTAAGAGTTTTAACCCAGCTAGGGTAACCAGCGGGGCCGCTGCTATAAGAGTAATGGGTAACTTCTAGGTGGAGGTCTAGGGCGTTAGGGACGAAGAGACGTTAGTAAAAGTAGATCTGTCTATTAACAATATTGCATTCTAACTTATTGCAATGGAGTAATTTCCTAATCTTCTTTAGCCAATGGCGAGCTTTCTAATTACGTAGGGCTGCTACCATATCTCTTGCGAGTTTGTTCTCCTAGTATCCTAGCCAGATTAACTTGTTTAGTAACTTTTCGGCTATTTTAGGGTCTAGAGCGGCTATAAACTCCGCGTTATTAGAGTTATGGGACTTATATAGTAATTCTTCTAAGATTATAGGGTTAACTTTCTAGGGCGGTATAACGACTTAGGCTTAGTGGCGGAGGCGTTTATTATTGGCGTCCTTGGGCCTTATTCCTAGTAGCCGGCTTAAGGTATTAGGGAGCGTGGCTTTGCTGCCGGGTCTATATATAATTACAAAGTTAAACTATAAAAGGAACTCTGCCTACTAGACTTAGCGCTGGTTTAGCTACTTAGTAGTTATAAATGTCTATAGGTTCTTATAGTTGGTAATAATTTTAAACGGCTCCTCAGTCCCTTGCAGCTTAGGACGCTATTCCTTTAAAGCCTTAACAATAGCTAGGAGTTCTTTGTTATAGATCTTATAGTTATATTCTAACGCGGAGTGCTTTGCGGAGAAGAATACGACCGGTCTTAATTTTCCGTTATTGTTGTACTGGGAAAGGACTCCGCCGGAAGCCTAATTCGATGCGTCTGTCTCTACCACTGTTTTCTTCGTGTAGTTATAGTATGCTAGTACTAGTGCTAAAGTAAAGGCTCCCTTAAGGGCCTTAAATGATTTGGCTTGTTTTAGTCCCCATAGCCATCCAATATCCTTCTTTAGGAGTTTTATTATAGGTATAGCAATGGTAGAGTAGCCTTGGATAAATTATTGGTAGAAGTTCGCGAAGCCAAGAAATTATTGTAGTTCTTTAATTAATGTTAGGTCCTTCTATTCCTGTAAGGCCTGTATCTTCTTAGGGTCCATAGTTATGCTATTAGTTGAGATAATTAAGCCAAGGTATTTTATTTTAGTAGAGTAGAACTTAGACTTATTAATATTAATCTAAAGTCCAGCATTGCTGAGTCTTTGGATGACTTTATTTATATACTTAGTGTGCTTAGCGCGTGTTTTAGAAAAGACAAGGACGTTGTTAAGGTAGGCAGTATAGTAGTTGTTAAGGGCGTTATATAGAACATGGTTAATATAGTTCTAGAACGTAGCGGGTATATTATAGAGGCTAAATAGTGTAACTAGCATCTTATAGAGTCCAAACCGGGTAATAAATGCTGTAAGCTACTTATAGCCCTCTGTAATCCGGATCCGGTTAAATACAGCAATTATATCAAGTTTAGTAAAGTACTTGGCGCTATAAAGTGCGTCAAGTATCTTGCGGATTAGTAGCAGTGGGTATTAATTCTTAATAGTGACTATATTTAGGCCTTGGTAGTTATAGCAGATTTATACACCGCCGCTGGGCTTAGCAGCGAGGAGGAGTGGTATGGTAGCTAGTAAGGTTAATTTGCGAATAAAACCCTTATCCAGCATCTTATTAATCCACTTCTTTACACACCTAAGTTCAGCAGGTAAGAGTGGTCTATTTTTATAGTACAGGGCCTGGTTTCCAGGGGTGATCTCAATTTTATAGTCCTATGGTCAGTAAGGGGGCAGCTTGTCTGTGTTCTTAGGGAGGAAGTGCTTAATATATTTACTAAACTCCTTTAGTAGGCGTTATAGAATGTCTTCGCGGGTCAATCCTGGTTTGCCTTTTAGGAATTTTTTAATATTAGTGTTGACTATCTTCCAACGTAAAAGCTTGGGTTTGGTTTTTAGATTTATTTTAAGGAAATTGTAGAAATAGGGGGGGAGCACTTTATGGGCTTCCTTTATCGTATAGTTACCTTTTACTAGCCGGCGGAAAGACCTTTCTAATAGGTTTGGTACTTCTATTAGGCCTATAGGCAGCTCTTTAAGCAGCTGTTGGTGCTTATCTTGTTTAACTAGTTCTACTAGCTCCGCTATATAGATCCTTATTACCTTTATGTCTTTTTATTTATAGAACTGGGTAAAATTAATAGTATGGGTGCATTTAATATTGTCTAGGTTAGGGCGTGTCTGGCTCTCCAGTGCTACGGCTGGGCTAGCACGGCTCGGTCGGCTTAGGGGGGCGGAAACGAGGCGGCGGCCCTATATGGTATGCGCGGGAGATGGGTGTAAGGTTGGGCGTTATGGTGGCGCGGTTTCTATTATCTGGGTCTTAGTAGTTCCATGGCCAGTCCTTGCTATAACGTGAGCTGTAGTGTGCGTATATGGCATATAGCTTAGTTCCGGGTGTTGGGCTAAGCGGCTAGGGTTTAAACAGTGCCTAGGTTGGGGTTGGATTCTTGATAGTAGTGGCGCGAAGCGGACCTTCTTCCTTAGTCTTAGTAGGGCTGGCTAGCCTATTATTTTGGTTTTAAGTGCTGGGTTAGTCTAGTCTTTTACTATCTCGTTTCTTTGCAGCTATATGGGCTCCCCTTTATTAGGAACGTCTTCTACTATTAGGGCTTTGTATATAGTCCTAGGCACTAGGCTTGGTAGTGCTGAGTGTCTATATAGGGCGTCCCTGCTAACGTCGGCTATCCCCTACGGGAGGCAGTGCCTAGAGTAGTAGTCTGAGTTGAAGTAGATCTTGAGTTTCCTAAAGCTGGGACAGGGCTTGTGCTTCTAAAGCTAGGGCATACTTAGGATAATTAGGGTAGCGGGCGAGAGTTTAGTAATGAAAAAGAGCATAGCTTTAGTATAGAGGCTAATTGATATTTGGGTGGTGAAGTAGTCTATAACAAGCGAAGTTAGGATGCTATCTATGAGGCGCAGTGGCCTAGGTGCCAGCAGCTTCTTAGTTATAACGTTATACTTTCTTATAATAGACTCTGTATTAGTAAATGCCATTGCAGTACTACCAGAGTCCACTAGGCTTACTGTATTAATATAAACTTGGGGGTATAGGTTACGTAATAAAGAGAGTTAGGTTTAAATAAGGATTAATTTCTTATTACTATTTACTAATCTAAGATTAAGTAGCAGTTTACTAATAGAAAGGACTAATTAATCTAATAATAGGGACCTAATCTTCTTATCTTCCTCCTTATATAGTTTAGACCCTTAGGCGCGACTTAGTCTAAGGGTCTACCTTTTAACAACTAGGGTACAAGGCTGTTTTGGCAGGGCGGTCTAGTATCTGTCTAGCTAGTAGTATCGGTCTCTGTTTTGGTTGGGGTATAGAAAGATAATACCTTACTAACAACGTGGCCGTGTTTATATTCGCTAGCGCGAAGTCGCTAATGCTAGGCATTGTTAACGGGTTGGGCTCCCATATAGGGTATAGTTTAGAGTAACTAAGCCGTAGGGTTAAAGGGGGGGGGTCGTCCACTGTGGCCATAATAGGCTCCGCGGTCGCCGCGTCTATAATGGACTCCATGGTTGCCGCGTCCGCGGTTATTTATTTGCGTTGTTTAATAGGGTGGCATTAGAACTGGGTTTACTATCTTAGTAGGGTTATAGGCATCCTTTTAGTGGCCAGGTAGGCTATAGGTAAGGCACAGTCTATTATTAACGTGGCGCTTGCGCTCTGTGTCTAAGATTCCATTAAGGTCTATAGGTTCTCCAGTCACTACTAGGGTTAGGGTTAATATAGGGGCAGGGGCTTAGGCAGGTAGGCAGTAGTTAGCATTCTTCTTAAGGTTGGCTTAGTGTGCATGGTTTATAAGGTTTTTAGCAAATATATCCATCTACTTGCTCTAACCTGTATAGTCACTATTGTTAATTTTATAGGCCAGTTTAAGTACTAGCTCTTCCATTTTCGGAGAGATAAACTTTTAGAGTAGGTCCACCTTCTATTTGTCTGTTTTCTTGGCGCGGACTATTAGCTTATTAAGCTCTCCCTTCTAGGACCAGTAATTACGCTTGCCTTAGGGGAAATAATTAAGCTTGTTCTTTACGACCTAGGTTATATTAAGGACCTTATAGTAGGCAGTAAGGTCTTTAAGTATATCTTCCTTAGTAGGCCATTTCTATACAGATGTGTTATTTAGGTTCTTATATATAAGCTCTAGGCCCTACTTAATAAACTTATAGGCCTTATCCTCTAGTATATCCAAGATATAAAGGATCTAGGACTAAACTATATTAAAGTAGTCCTAGTCCTGGTTAAAGACTCCCTTAATCTTAATATGCTAGGTCTTAAAATTAGCTTATTATTCTAGCGGGGTGCCTTTTCCGTTAAATATTAGCGGGTCTTTAGATCTCCGTTTTTTCTAATGGGTTACTACTATTATTATAGGGGTTAATTATTTTAGAACGGTAATAGTCTCTACCTAGGAGTTAATAGTTCCTGTCTAGAAAGCGATAAGGGCACTAAGGTTTTTATTAGCTTTCTTGTTGGCGGTGTTTGTGTTATATATATACTATAGTCCTGCTTTAATGTTGTTAAGGAACTCATTAGTATAGTTAATAAGGGTAAGGTAAGCTTTGCTAGGCTTAAAGGTCTTAGGGTATAGTAGGGAGCGGTAGATTGTCCATGTGATATTGGGGTATATCTCTGTGAATAGGTCTATAAAAACGTCGCGGGGGTTCTGGGTTTTGGCCATTTTGGCGTCGTTGGTGTCGCCTATCTAGGCGCTAGGTAAAAACTAAGGATTGTTCTAGGACTATGCTGGGGATGTGTTGGTTTTAGTAAAGGCGCGCGCAGGTCGCGATTGCTCTGGGGTAGAGGTTAATTGGCTAGGGTATAGGGAATTAGTAATCGCGATAGGGCGTAAATTAAAGATACCACAAACTGTCACAGTGCTGCAATGAAGTAGACTAAATAACTACGTTGTGGTATGAAGAGGGGAAGAAGGTAGAAAGGGGGTATTATATACAAATAGTAGGGCCGGCCGCCAAGTTGCTAGTGGTGGGCCAGCCAACAGTAGGGAACAGTACGAGACAGTATAAAACAGTATGCGTTAGGTCAGTGCCGTGACAAGAAATGGCCAATAAACTATTAGCCGAGCGGTGGATAGACCTAGTGGGTATAAACTAGCTATATAGCTTTATTAAGCGTACCCCAGGGCTTAAAACAAGATATAGTTGGAAGCTAGACTACTAGCGTTATAAATAGGAAGAACTAATAATTATACAAGCCTGGTTTAACCTTGTACGTAATATAAAAGCCAAGTACGGTATCCAAGATGGAGACTTATACAACTTTAACGAATCTAGCTTCTAGATGGGTATAATAACCTAGTAAAAAGTTGTTATAGGCTCTAAGAGACGGCATTAACCAAAGGCTATATAACTAGGCAATTGTGAGTGGGTTACGGTAATCTAGGGTATTGGCGCGTTAGGCTACGTGCTTCTACCCTTTATTATCTACAAAGGCAAAAACCACCTCTCTATGTGGTACCAGGAAGCCAATATACCATCTTAATAGGCATTTGGGGTCTCTAATAACGGCTGGACAACTAATAAGCTTAGTTTTAAATAATTAAAGCACTTTAATAGGCATACAAAGGATCGTACTATTGGTGCGTATCATCTACTAATTATCAATGGCCACGAGAGCCACAACTCGCTGTAATTTACCAAATATTGCGAGGAGAATAAGATAATTACTTTATGTATACCAGCACATTCGTCGCATATCCTGCAGCCACTAGATATAGGTTGTTTCTTGCCTTTAAAGATGGCGTATAGGCGCCAAGTTAAGAAGCTAATACGCAACCGGATTAACTATATTACTAAAATAGAGTTCTTACCAGCCTTTTAGGACGCGTTTAACGCCTCTATTACTAAAAGTAATATCTAAGAAAGCTTTTAAGGCGCTGGCCTAGTTCCTTTTAACCCAGATAAAGTAATATTAAAGCTTAACGTTTAATTGCGCATGCCTACACCACCCACTACCAAAGACACCCCATGGCAGTCAAAAACCCCTAGTAACCACCTTGAATTTGGGTCGCAAATAAAGCTAATTAGTGATAAGTTAGGTAGCTCACCATCTTTATTAAAGGAAGGGTTTAATCAGCTTATTAAGGGCACCCTTTTAATGGCTCATCAGATGGTATTACAGCGCGATTAAATTACCGAGCTTAAAGCAGCTAATAAGACCGCAATCTAACGGAAATAGCGTAAAAGAAAGCGTATCTAGCAAGGAGGAGTCCTTACCTATAAGGCTAGATTGTAGCTAGTTGCTGAGAACTCTCCTACCGTTGCCTCTAGTAGTAAGAAGAGTCGGGGTAAGGCTGGGGCAGATGGAGTCAAGCCAACTTAAAGGCGCTGTGGGAACTGCGGTGGGACTGGGCACAACGTTTAAACGTGCTAAAATGTTAAAGAATCTACTGTAGAATCTAGTAGCCATGAGGAATCAGAGGTAGATTATAGTGAGGTGGAATAGTTTGTTACATAGTTCGTTACATTTGGTGTGGTCTTGGCAAACTGACCAGCTCGCCCGTGAAAGACGTTATATAAATTGCGGAAAATAGGATTATTTTACCAGAAACTGTAAAGGTAGTTAGAGTAACTATATAGTAAAAGGTATAAGGTTGTTATAACATAATAATATAAATATAAGTGTATTACGCAGGACCAAGGAGTATTTAATTAAGCACTTTGCGTTTTATTATAATAATATATACTAAATTTATAAGGACGCTAAGTATAGCGTAAGCTATTAGCCATAGGAGCTAAAATTATTAGAGTTTAGAGGAATTAATAAACTATTACGCAGATTAGATATTAAGGATAATAAGTTTAATATAGGCGAAATATTTACTAATAATAAGGTAATAAAGGCAGCTTACTAAAAGCGTATAGACCTTAAAGAAGTTATATTAGAAATAGAGACTAAAACTGCTATAGAGCAAGGTTTAGTAACAGGTATTGTAATACTATTAGATATGGTATTTATTACTTTATAAGACGGAAGGAGAAGTATCCTAAAAGGATTAAGTAAGTAGATAACTGCTAGTGCTAGCTTACTACTTAATAAAGGCAAAAGGCCATAGGCTTAAGATTCTTAAGAAGAGACAAAAGAGACCCAAGAACCTATAAATAATAGTAACTAATAGAAAAGGGCAAGAGCTTAATTTTAAGATAAGCGAATAAGTATGGAATAAGGATTTTTAGGGAGCTAAGATTTTAAAGAATAAATAAGGTCTATAGCAATTCTAGGTAAACGCAGTATTTAGTCTAAAGGTTAAACAGTTAATACTATAATTAAAAAGAATAAGAACTCTAAGGATCTATTTATAAAGTAAGGACCAAGAGAAAATATGGAGGAATTTAGATAGCGAATCCTTGTATAATAAGAATAGAAACTAGACTAAAGAACTAGTACACTAGGTCGTATAAGGGACAGAGCACCTATATAAAAAGTCACTAATAGGCCGAGGGTAGGCACGCTAAGAGCTAAGTGCCTAAGTAAATTAGAATAAGAAGAGGATCTAGGAATTTTAACTAGATTCGCAGAATAATATATAAAGGGCTGCAATGACGTAGTAATAAAGAGATACTTTCTTATGGATAGATTATATATGCTTATAAAGCTTTACTAAAAATGGTATAGATAATAAAGAAACGATAAGTAGGAAGACTTCTGCATATAGCTAGATAAGAAAGCTATACTAGATTAAGCAATATTAGAAAGATAAATAGGTTATATTAAAGGGGCATTAATTATAACATTTAAGAATCTAAAGGAATAGGCTATAGACTAGAAAGAAATTATATAGATAGTAATACTTAGATTAACGTAATAAAGGTTTAAACTTAAGAATAAGAATAAGCTATAAGTTAACCTAAAGCACCTAGCATATTATATATTGTTGTGGATTATATATATAGATTATATATGCAGTATATATAAAACACTAAAAGAAAAGAACCATAAGTACCTAGTAAGGATATATTAGGCACTAGATAAAAGAAGGTTTAAGAATGCCAAATATATATATAATTGGCACCTAGTAGAAGTCTAAAAGTTGGATAACTTAATACTTTAACTAAGAAGATTTCTTACGGAAGAATGCTTAGACGGATAATAGTAGTGGGAATATACTAAAAATATATATCTATGGTATATAGAGGAAAAGAAATAAACTAAGTATTAGCCTAAGGAGGGCTAAGCATAAACAGGATTTAGCAGCCGATAGTTAGGGAAAGGAGAAGCCTATAGGACTAGAGTGAGCTAGTAGTAGAGCCTTAAACCCATAAAGGAATTTAAGAACAACACCTAAATTTATAAATAAATTAGTAGGATTAAAAGTTTATAGCGTTAGTAAATAGTGGAGCAATAAGGAACTATATATTACTAGCAGTAGTAAAAAGGATGGGGCTACTATATAGACAAAAGAAGCACTTATACTTATTAATAACAATTTTAGAAGATCTAATAACCTATAGAGAAGGTATTATTAATCTTAAAATAAAATCTATTTAAATAACCATTAAAGAGAGACCAATAATAATGTTTTTTAATATCCTACTATTAAGACAGGATAAGGTAGTATTAGGAATACCTCAGTTATAGGAGTATAATTTAAAGATTAATTAGATTATAGGACAGGTTAATATTAGGGATACTTAACGCCATAAGATGCAATAAAATACTAAGATAGTATAGTACTAGGTCGGAGCAATATATAAGGAGACTAAGCGAAGCTTAAGTTATATACTAAAGAGATACCATAAGTATAGAAAAAAGCTATAGAGCCTAGAAAGTAAAAGGCTGTTAAAATATATAGTATAAGACTATAAAATAGAACTAGAACCAGGAATACGTCTAAAGTTCTTTCTAATTTATAAGTTAACTAAAGAAGAGTTAAAAGTACTTAAAGAGTTTATCTAAGGAAATTTATAAAAAGGATATATTAGACTATCGCAGTTATTAATAGGATATTTAGTGCTATTCGTATCAAAAAAGAACAGAAAACTTAGACTATACATTAACTATAAATAGCTAAACAGCATTACTAGAAAGGATAGATATCCTCTACCCTTAATTAGCAAAATCTAGAATAGGATTAGTAATACGCAAATTTTTATAAAAATAGATCTAAGGTGGGTATACTATCAAATTAAGATTAAGAAAGGCGATAAATAGAAAGCAGCCTTTAGGTTAAAGAAAGGACTTATAAACGCACTAATAATATTCTAGAAATAAATTAATAGTATATTAGAAGAACAACTTAACAAAATTATTATAGTATACCTTAACGATATTATCATCTACTTTATAAGTAAGAAAGAATACGAAGAATACGTTAAGTGGGTCTTAAAGAGACTATAAGAAGAAAAGATGCTAGTGGCGATTAAGAAATATAAGTTCTTTACAAGGAAGACCGATTTCGTTAGATTTATTATTAAACTAGGCAAGATCTATATAGATCTAAAGAAAGCTAAAGCTATAGTAAGTTGGCAAGAACTAGAGAACATTATATAGTTAAGATCGTTCTTAGGGTTTTATATCTACTATAAGAGGTTTATTACGCAGTAGTTAAAGAATATTAAGCTATTTATAAGGCTAATAAAGAAGGAGGAACTATAGATATAGGGTAGCAAATAGAAGAAACTTTTAGGAACTTATAAGGCAATCTATAACTAAAAACTCCCCTATACTATAAAGGGGATTTAGTCCTTTTTTAGCTTTTATAATTTTTACTATTAGGTTATCTATAACTATAGGGTTATAGCTAAGCCTCTTATATAACTAACTAGGAATAATACGCCCTTTATTTTTAATAATAACTATATAAAAGCCTTTAAGGAGTTAAAGGGCCAACTTATCTCCTCCCTAATTCTTTATTACTATAACCTAAACCTAAAATTAATACTAGAAATAAATAACTCTAATAAAGTAATAATAGGGATTCTCTTATAGCTATACCTAGATACCTAATTACGTTTTTCTTAAAGATAATAGCCCTAGCTAAGTATAACTATAAAGTACATTATAAGAAAATACTAGCTATTATATAATTATTATTCTAGTAGCGCGCGGAGTTTAAAAGTATAGACTCTTAGATTAAGGTCTATACTAATTATAAAGCCCTTAAGTATTCTATAATAATAAAGCAGCTTACTAGTTAATAGGCCTAGTAGGCCGAAATACTTTCCTAATTCTTCTTTACGATTATATACAGCCGTAGTAGATAAAAATTTAAAGTTAATGCCCTAACCTAGAGAGAATAGGACGTGGAGCTATAAGATAAGCTAAAGGCTTAGTGCTAAACACGTGCCTTTCTCCGTTCTAAACAGCTTAACCTATATATCCTTAAGGAACTAAGCTCTAAATAAAATAAGTGTTGGTATGCATTAACAACGTGCAGAATACATATATCGTAATGATATGTACTATGCGGTGTTGTTGGTGGATTCTTCCTTGTTCTATCTACACGTCTTAATAATATATATACGCGTCTCGCGTAGATCACGTGCTTACGCACGTGATATATGGAACGAATATATACCGACACTGGAGCAACCCTGAAGGAAACCAAATCGTACCATTCCTGTTATTTGTAGCATATACGCAATAGCTGGGCTTTTCCTATCCATACGCAATAGCTTCTCCTTCAATCCTATCCCAGTTATATAACGCTTGTGACAGTTTACATGAACCAGAGCTTATAGATTGATAAACTATGTAATAAAGTTAAGACGTTGCGTAAGGAAAGAAGGTAAGAAACGGGAAGAAAGGGTATATATTATTAACTTGGTTGCTTGGTTAATATATACACGGAGTAGAATAGGATTTGGGTAGTGGTCCTAGCAGAACTTAGTAGGATTTAGTAGACTTTAGCAGAATATGGCAGAATGCCGTAGATTGCCGTTATATTGCCGTCTCGCGGTCGGTCTCTAATTGCTGGGTTGTGGAAACAGGTGGACGTGTGTAAGGTATTACGGGGTGTCTCATGACAATTGCTGTCTAATAAAGATACTAAGCTAAGGAGAAGGAGAAGGAGAAGGGTTGTTAGGGGTAGCAGGTAAATATGTCGCGAGGGTCGCCAAGGCGCTAGTGGTAAGCGAGCCAATAGCGATTTTCTATGCCGGGCATAGAAAATCCTGATTGGCTGGTTGAATTTAGGGTCCGTAGAATATGGCACCATTACAACACTACGCCAAATCTTAGTTTGTTTATTTAACCTACTCCATAGTCTATAGTTCTAAGTAATTGGTATTAATTAACTTCTTAAGAGCCGTAGATGCCTTGCTCTTAGTCATCGAGTTAGTAGGGTTGCTATTACCGTCAATCCACTTAACTTCCGTAATCTCTCTGCGCTTATATAACTGACGGAGACATATAACGTCTATTATAAGACGTTTCTCTTATATAGTGCCTAGCTTGACAAGACATTTGTAAAGTGATTTTAAGTTGGTGCAAAGTACGAGTGGGAGTTCGATCTGTAGGAGTTGTTTAACGGTTGACTTGATTACGGCGCCAATGTCAAATCCGTAGGCCATTGTGTAGAGTTCTAGAGCTAGTACGCTTCTAGTAACTCTCTTGCACTTAATTAACAACCAGTAAATAATATTAGCCCTATATAACGCGTCCTCCAATACCAGTATATATCCTATTTGTGACAAGAGGTCCTTGTTATTGGTAAATAAGGCGTTAGTAAAAGCAAGCAGGCGTAATATATTAATATCCAATTTAACAAACATAAGGCCTCTTATTAGGTTATTAATCTGCAATTATAGTCGTTTGTTAAGTGCTGTAATATCTTCCTTCTTAGGGTTAATTACCTAGGCAGTAAAAGAGAGATTAAAGGAAGCTTCTGGTTAATATATAGAGGCAACATACGCGCCTCTTACGCGTTATGCAACGTATTATTCCTTTATAGTCAGTGCATTACAGACAATACCTCTTAAGCTCGTGGTTGTAGCTATTTTGCTAAGGTAAACCATATTTAGGTTTTTGCACTAGTATTCTTAGGTTATTATAATATTGCCTTCCTAAAAGAGTTAAATAATGCATCCGTTAAATTTAAGTGACTGTTTAACCATAAGTTGCTCGCGCTCTTTTGCAAGAAAGTGAGCCTTTTCTAGATATCATTGCTCCGCGTCCACAAAGGTGGTATTGGCTAGGAAGAGAGTATTATTAGTTTAAAGGCCAACAATGCCAAAGTAGTTAGGAGTGTTGCTCTATAAAAGGCAAGGGTTGTATATTAATAAGTTTATATCTAACTCCTTAATATAATAATTATAGTAGGTTATAAACTAGTAATTGCCTGCTTCTGGAACACTGTATAAAGGCTTAATTACCTTTAGGATGGAGTTCTTTCTAATACCTAGTTAGCTTCCCAATTCGTAAGATAGTCGGATATAAAAGTCTTGATTTAGCTTTATAAGAGACTGGACATATGCCTAGGAGATATCTCGTAGGTATAACTGTGTGCCATTGCCTCGTAGTATTGCTGCAATGCATAGAATAAGGCGTTGGCTGACTCGTTAAATAGTAGGTAACTAGGTTAGTATAATACCCTTTTTAAGATCGTTATACGCTTAGATAACGAGTCTCAATTTCTTAAAGGCTTTGTTAGTACTGGGGTTCTTAATCTTATCTATAAATCATAAGTTAAAGACTCTAACTCCTACGGGTACGTCCTAAGGGTTAATTATCTTAAATACGCCCTTTTTAATTAGTCCTGTAATTTCCTTTTAATGGGACGTTTTAAACTGCTTATAGTTGCTATCCTCTTGCAAGAATACAGTGATGTCGGCAGTATTAATGTAAAGGGGATGCTTGTGGGGTCTTCCTCTTCCTTGGTAAGGTGGTTGTGCTTCTCTGGTTTTAGTAAGGGACGGTTTCTATATAGAGGTAGTTTCTATAGACGGTTCGTATATACGGACAGTTTTATTAACTAGGATATTGTTAACTTGGGTGCCGTTAACTTAGATATCTTTAACTTAAATATTTCTAGGGTCTATTAAGTACGGTTTAACAGTAGTGCTACGGAACTTTATAGGGCCGCTAGGTAGGTTAACAGCACACGTTTCTCCTTTAATATTTAGTAGGTTATATGGTCCTACCTAGTATCCAGGTTATCCTATATTGCCTTCTCTCCAGACCAGTACTAAAGAGTTATAGGGTAGATTATAAATTGTAGTAGTACTGGGGCCATTATATATATTAAGTGCATCTGTAACCTAGCGCTCTACTTATATCTTCTTCACTTCCTCCATAGCTTTCTTAAATGCAATCGCATGCTATATTACTGTAGGTAAAGGTGCGTCGGACTCTATTATTTGGGGGTACGCTCCAAATACTAACAGCATGGGTATTAAGCCGTCTAGTCCTGTGGAGTCGTTAATTGCTTTAAAGGCCATTTGCAGTGCTATATCCTTATTAATTCCTAGTATCTTGGAAGTGATAATGTGGTATATACGTTACAAGGGGCCATGGTAACGCTCTACTATGCCAATTAAGTTATGAGCTTCAACCAGTACACTCCTTATAGTAGTGCCTATATTAACCGCGTATTGCTTAAACTCTCTACTAATAAAGTTCTTTCCTATGTCGTGTGCAATTACATCTAGGGGGCCTAGGTATGTGTTAATCTAGCACGCTTATAATATGTCCCATATATACTTAGCGCTAATATTCTATAGCTATCTGCCTGTTTAAAATTAGGTGCCTTTATTAACAATATAAAGTACGGGCTTGCTATTAATGTACATAATATTAACAATAATGCAGTAGTTAAAATTAACGTTATCCTTTAAGGTGAATCTGAATCTGCCTGGTGACTTTCCGTGCTTTTGACAGTATAAGCAGTAGCGGGTAATATGCTCAAGGGTCTTTTAATTAGCATCGTTTTCATAGCCAGCGCGGTCTAATATTCTCTTAAGTTGCTCTACTAACGGATGTCCAAAGCGTCGGTGTAGGCGTCGCAATTCTATATCAGTTAAGTAGCATAGGTTTTGGTTAAAAGACTCTATAATAAACACATATAATAAGGTATTCTATAGTAGAAATAGGTGTCCAAATCGGCGTACAACTGGTACGGTCTTTAAGGGGGTTATTAGGACATTCTTTAGGTTGTTAAAGTACACTTGTAAGTTATCCATATCTGCTAGGCAAAGCAGAAAAGGGGTGTTAACTTTAACAATATAGAACTCTACTGTACCTATTAGTGTAGCTACCTTGATAGAACTAATAGAAGATATAGAACCTATTCTAAACTATACGCTAACTGTGCCTTTTATGGACTTGTTTAACTGTACTTTATTAATCTTCTAAAGTATAAGAAACTGACCGTATCCTACTATAGAACGTTTAGAGGCTCTAGTGTCGATCATTACACCCATAAACTTTATAGAGGTGTAGCGTGAGGTTATATTATACGCAAATAGGTCTATATTAGTAAGGAATGCATCTGTTATAATATTAATAGTTATAACTACGTGGCTATAAGCTCTATTGGCCAGTTCTGAAGCTGTAGCAGTCGCATTGTCTAGTTCGATCTCACCATATAAAGTATAGTATACTATGGCCTGGTTGTCCTCGTTTAGTAGAGTGTTGGGGTCCATGTTAATTACCAGAGCGTTAAATATATTGGTAATCTTATTATCCTTGTTATTGTCCTTGTCGTCGTCGCCTTTATAGTCTATAATGTATTACTTTATTTGTTCCTGGAAGCGGTCCTTAAACTTGTTCTTAAACTTAGTCTTAAACTCTTCTTGCTCCTCCTTGGTATATTTCTATAAGCGACATCCTTCCTTGTTATATACGAAGCAACGTGGTTTCTATCGGTTGCGGTTATACGGGGGGTTACTGCGGTTACTACGGTTGTTATAGTTATAGTTATTATCTCTTCTATGGAATCATCAGTCCATAAAGAAAGCTTATATCTTCTCCGCATGCTCTTTCTCGTATGCTGTAATAGACGATTAAAGTTTGTTAATAAGGGCTCTAAGGTTATCCGGTGGGTCAGAGACTGCATATCTACATGCTGGTATTCCCTGGCAAGAAGTAACGATTTTGTTGTAAAGGAAGTCTATGGTTTATAAGGTAGGTCTAAGGCCATACTATAGTTAACGAAGTCTGTGGATTAGCAATTAGAGATATTCGCTTATAGACTTATCTATATTTCCTGCCATTACTGTTGTAAGTGTAATAGTATTCCATTCGTCCAGATTCTTGCGTTGAAATTCTAGTCCTTTAAAGAAATTCTAAAGGTGCTCGCAAGCTTTGGCAAATAATAGATAGGATAGTTAGTTTGTGTAGAAGTGGTCTAAAGCTAGTCCTTTTAACATGGTAGGGAATGCTTTGAGGTAAGCTTCTTAGGGTACATCCGCTTGATTACAGATGTCGTAGAATATTGTTAATTTATAGTTAAGGCTTTTATTTATGCCACCGTATTTCTGTTCCTCCATATATATCTTAGCTGCATTCGCAATTTCCTTTCTATAGCCGGTCATAGTGACAGGGCGGTTCTCTTTGTCCGTAGGTTGTCTGTAGAGTTGTTGTGTTATTATAGGTTAAGGCGTAACGGATGGTGTAAAGGTAGAGGTAATTATAGATTAGGGTATAGTGGAAAGCATAGGCACTAAGGAACATCTTGCTTGTTACTCCTCCGAAGTTCCGTGTGTCTTATAATACTCAATACTTCTTAACTTGATATTGGTGCCAAACTTTTTCTTAAATACGTTTATCTCTTCTCTAGTCTATTCCGTTTGGTCCTCTTCTTGTGCTATATCGTATAAAGATTAAGGGAGTGATTTGCCTCGTTTGTGGTTGGTGTTAACCTATACTCCTCTGCTATTTAGACAATCGCGTAGTTGTTAAAGCTAGTGTGAGAGGATTTTCGTGAAGGTATTAACTGTAAAGTCCTTAAAATTTCCCTAGAACGATTCCCAGAGTATTGAGTCTAACTGGTACTGGCCGTGTATCTCCGTATATACGTACATCTTGCATTGTACGTAGTCGGTCAGCTTGTCCTTAGTAACTTCCATTAGGTTAATTCCATCTTCCCATTTAGCTGCTTCTTCCTCCTAGTCTTTCTCTGTTCCTGACATCTTGTGTTTTGTGTATTATTCGGGTAGATGAGGGTAAGGGTGAGGGTGTTCGTAGGGTAAAGGTAGGGGAACGGTTGAGAAGGCGGTTAAGGAGGCGGTTAAGGAGGCGGTTTGAGTTGTTTAAGTAGGGTAAGGTGTTCTTGCGCAGTAATTCTTCTAAAATAGATAGAACGAGATGTCTAGAAGTCGTCGTGGATACCAGATAAGTACTCCTAGGTGGTTTCTCTTCTTCTCTTTAACTGAAATAGGCTGATACGAAAGGTAGATGAGTACAACTATCTTCCAATCTGCTGTAAGGTGGACAGTATAACTGTCTTCCAAGCTATCTGCGTGTTTCCTGATCTGTGCGCGCTCACTAATTAGTGTTGGTATGCATTAACAACGTGCAGAATACATATATCGTAATAATATGTACTATGCGGTGTTGTTGGTGGATTCTTCCTTGTTCTATCTACACGTCTTGATGATACATATACGCGTCTCGCGTAGATCACGTGCTTACGCACGTGATATATGGAACGAATATATACCGACAATAAGCTAGTATCCTTAAAAGGAGAGATCCTAGATAAACTAATAGGACTAATTAATTGCATCCTAATTGCGAACCGCATAGCCAAATCCCTAAAAGCCCTCCATAACTAAGCTATAGAAAGTAACCCTAATTTAGAAATAAAAGACGGACTACTCTTATACTAAGAACGGCTTATAGTTCTAAATATTAATAACCTATAAATAGAGCTAATCCGTAAAGTCCACTATTAAGTCTCTATGGTACACCCTAGTTAAAATAAAAACCACTAACTACTATTGCCTTATTACTATTAGTAAGGACTTCTATCTAATATAGAACGATTTATTAAAAACTATTATACTTATAAATATATAGATACCCCTAGGAATTAAACCCCTAAATAGCTATAACCACTATTAGTTCCCAAACGCCCTTGGCAATATATTATAATAGACTTTAAATCATTCCTAAAGGATAAATATGGCTATAATATAGCCTTTATAGTAGTTAACTAAGTAAGTAAGTAAGCTATTTCCCTCCCCTACCTTAAGACTATAACTATAAAGGATATGGCCCGCATATACATTAATAACATTTACCAGATCTATAGAGCTTATAAGTTAATTATCTCTAACTATAGACCCTAATTTATATTAGACTTCTAGAATAAATTCTACTATATTCTTAGGATTACTGTGTGTTGCAAAAGATCGGTAACTCGCTTAGGACGCGAAAAAAAATCCACATCCCCCCCCACCAAAATTTGTATAAGGGGTAATTCTTTAATTTTAATCACCTATAATACGTTCACCACCTATTATAAGTGCCCAAATATTAAAGCTAGCGCGTTACCTAATTAAGTCAATTATATAGAAATCCTGGTGTTGCGTCTTATGGCGCCCCAACAGCAGCCTACCTAATCGTCAGGTTATACTCTAAAGCCTCCCAAATAAAAGCGGGCTCAATCTATGCCTTCTTTTGCTATCTTACAGCCGCCTAAAAAGAAGGTAAAGAGGAAGGTAAAGGTAGCGAAGAAGAGATAGAAGACAATACTAGTACCGTTACCGTCACCGTCACCGTCGCCGTTACCATTACCGTCACCGTTAATGTTACCATTACTATTGCCGGCAACGCCTGCAGAACCTATATCTGTAGATAAGGTTAATAAGGATAAGGATGAGAATACCAAGGAGCTTATAGAGGTGGAAGATAAGGATATAGACTCGTCGCCGTCGCTGTTGCCGCCGTCACTGGCACGCTTTATAAGTGTTTGGAAGGCAGTTATGAGTAGTAAAAATAAGTCTCTTCCTGGCATAAAGTTAGCTGTATTTAATACCAAAAATATATACTACTTTAAGCTAGATCTATAGGAGAACGAGACCGTATAACGTCTATTACCATAGAAGTTTAAGATTACTTAGCTCTAAGCTATCGCCTCCTATAAGAAGGGCCGGTGAGCCAACTACTGCCCTTAAGATATTTGGTTAAGCGAGGATCTAAATTAAGCTCTCGCTATAATTAAGGAGTGGCATAAGCGCTGGCCATTAAGGTCTCTATTCTTAAACTTTACTTTATATTTGGTTAAGGAGAAGGAGCTAGAGACTTAGGTTTCTACTATAACTCTAAGTTAGTAAGTGGTTATTAGGCCCATAGGCAGAAGGACAGCTATATAAGCTTAACTTACCAATCTGCCTAATATACTTACTGCTAAGGAGGCTTCTGGTAATAGAATGCCGGTAATTGCAAATAGGTGGCCTTATATAAATATACATTACCGTAATAAAGGCAAGACGTGCTAGTAGGATAAGAAGTTACCCAACTTACCCAATACTGCAATTAACTATTATCCTATTAGTATAGAAAACTTCTAGTAGTAGAATAAGGAGCTTCTCTCTAGTAACTCTACTATTAAGCAGCTGTTGTAATATCTTATTATTAACTTAGTTAACTACAAGGAGAGGAGTTAAAAGAGCTAGAAGGAGCCAGTAGTAAAGAAGGAAGATTCTACTATATCACATATTAAGAAGCTAGCGTCAGTTCTACTTATAAAGGAGCTTAAATCTATAGGTTAAAATCTTTACCTTCCTTAACAATATCCTCTACTATATTTAAATGTTAAAGCATCCTAAAACTTAAGCCCCGTTTAGTTGGAAATAGATTTAATTAAGCTACTTAGCTAGTTCTTTAAGTGGCTGGCTAACTAGCTAAAGTTTAATAGCAAGAGGCAGAGGGCTATTTTGGAGTTAATTAAGGATAAGTTGGTAGAGGAAGAATAGAATCTTAACTTGCTAAAGTTATAGAAGTTAGGTAAAGGTATAATATTAGATTAATGGGAGACCTATAGCTTTAAGATTGGAACGCTATATAGAATTAGGCCTCTAATCTTAAAGTTTAAGCGATTAAGATAGTGTCTATCTATTAATCTATAATATCCTGCTTCTTGGAAGTGAGCTCCTATGTATATACTATATATTTAACTAATAGCAAAATATAAAAAGCTCTTAAAGCTCTTAAAGTCCTTAACTAGTTACTGGTTCCTTCTAATTTAAGCCTTAATCTTACTAAATATAGCCTTAATAGGATTATAATCTGGCGAGTATAGTAGCAGGAATTTTAGTAAAACGCTATATTGCTTACAAAGCTCTTAAAGCCGTATTAATTTATAGATTACGGCGTTGTTAAGAATAAGGACTAATTGTGGCCCTAGATATAGTGTATAATAAGGTAGTACCTAATTCTTTATAAAGGCTTTAAATATCGCAGAGGTAATAGAGTCTTAAAAGATAAGGTAGCTAAGATATCTATTAACTGCTAACGCTGGTAAAATGCTCCACCTCTCTAACCTCTTAAGTACGCGTGCTATACTATATATAGTTCCTTCTAGTAACTAGCCGTACTTCCTATTACCAGTTCTTTTATTTGCTGCCAACTTATTAAGAAATATAAGTTGCTCTGCTATCTAGCTCTTTTATATACCAATCTAGGCATTATAGAGAGGAGCGCTCCTTTAAGCCGCTTAAGCTGTAACCACCTTCCGTAACTAGGAAGCTCTCTTAAGAGTACAGTAGGCAGTTGTAGTAAAAACTTAAATATCAAATTCATTAAATAGGAAGGTCTGCATCTTATCTAAATACGCTGTTGGCTGATCTTTAAGGAAGTTGAAAAGGCGCTATATAAGCAGTTAGTAAAAAGCTTAACACTATGGCTGTATATATTACCATCTCTTGGTAAAGTAGTAGAGCTCTTAGTTAACCTTAAACCATGGTAGGAGGCGCGTACGGTTTGCCCCAAATATTAAGGTTTAATTATATCTTATAAATTGTCTTATTAGCCACCTTTATAGCATTTGTAATAGCTAGTACCGCCTTACCAGCTTTAATACGAATCCTAATTCTATAAATAACTTTATCTAGAAGGCGGCGGCCCATAATAACTTTAATTGTAGTGGTGAAAATTAAAAGAATTGCCCCTTATACAAATTTTGGTGGGGGGGAATGCGGATTTTTTTTCGCGTCCTAAACGAGTTACCGATCTTTTGCAGCAGACAGTATGATTAAGCTCTCTACTATATTCTACCCTTAGACCAACGGCTAAACTAAGATTATAAACTAGTACCTTAACTAGCGGCTTCGTCCCTTTATTAACTACTACTAGGATAATTAGTTGGAACTACTGTGGAAGGGTACGGTGTCTCTCAGATAGGAAAGTCACGGTACTATCTATCTATCAGTCAGTCAGTCAGTCTATCTGTCTATCTGTCTCTCTGTTGGTAATAAAGAAAGAAAAGAATGTATTCCGGTAGGTTCGTGATTGTATGTAAGATAAGGAGGAAAGAAGGAGGAAAGCCAAA
>Ga0307507_10000327_pt1 | contig 96449 bp, 101 predicted proteins | sample 7_EM_MG_FD_207223 | JGI IMG/M metagenome (GOLD analysis project Ga0307507, IMG submission 207223) | Populus trichocarpa ectomycorrhiza microbial communities from riparian zone in the Pacific Northwest, United States - 7_EM | ecosystem: Host-associated > Plants > Roots > Unclassified | place...
TAGCCCCCGACCTGCAGAGTCAACCATCCAGCCAGGCTACGCAACCGCCAGCCCACCGAATTCAAACTCCGAGCAGCCGGCGCATTGGGAGCCCTGTGGGGCAGCAGGATAGTCAAAACGATTCGCACGACACTGATTGGTCTTTTGATTTCCTCCAGATGTCAGCTGCCCGGGTTCTCAGATTTCTCGATTCTTCTCCGCCGAGCACAGCTGGTTCACGGGAGGTGACCAGGGAACTATCGTGGGACAGGACTGGGAGTGCAACCCCATCGCGACGCCTCTCGCTGAGCCTTAACGGAATAGAGCCAGCACAACAGGAGACAAGTGATAGTGAGCCGGGGGATGTGGAACAGGGGGGCAATGAGAGCGTTGGTAAGGGTAATTAAGAAATGATGTGTCGAATATGTCGCGTATGTGTTGAGTAGCTTAATTAATTAATACTATTTGTTTGACGGCGATGTATTAATATGAGAACGTAAAGGGTAATCTGGGCGTTCGGAGTACGAGTAGTAGAATCAATGAAAGGGACACGCCACGGGGGCGTCTGGGGGATCTTATAGTAAACGGCACCGGATGACATCGGAAAGAAGAGGATAGAGCATGCGTAACATCGGGATTATGTCAGGCAGAGTTTAGATAGTTCCCCACGCCTCTGGGAGACATCATGAGGGCATCTAGATATTACGTAGAAGCCTACAGATAGAATAGCAGAAGTCAAGCTACGATCAGGACACACAGCACGTAGAGAGGGTGAAATCAGGATAATGGTGCGCCGGCAGACAGTGTCTGGTGGTTGAAGCCAAAAGCGGGAGATACCAGGACTAGAGAGCTCTGGATCATGGGATCCTGATGTGAGGCGTCGGAATGAGCAAAGCCCAGGCGCGGAAGATAAAGATCGGACGTCAGGACAGAAGACGCCAGGATCAGTGGTGATCAGGATGGAGCAGCGGATCATCAGGCGTCGCCCTGGTGCAGCAACCGAGAATCAGAGGAGTTCAGGACGCAAGAGCAGAGGACCAGGCGCAGTCAGGGCGCAGAGAACGTACGCTCCGTGTCAGGATAGCGTCAGGGCGCGGCACGTCAGGTGACTCAAAATCAGGACAAAACATCAGATCGATGTTGCATCCTCATTCACGACTGACATTATCTGCGCTAGGTGCACCCGACGCATGGGGCGCCCCTGGCGCAAAGTATTATTTTTGCTCATCGAAGTTAAAAAACTATAACCACCTCCTGGATGGTGGCGGGAATCGATAGGGTAACGATACTATCTCTATACCAAAGCCTGGTATATAATGAGATTAAGTACCGCAGGCTTAGACTAAGTTGTTATAACAAACTTCTTACTATATCGCAGCTACCAAGTAGTTTCTAATAGCTAAGTATGTTTGGTCTTAATGGATTCTCGAAGCAAACTGAAGAAGTAACTGTTCAACCAAGTATATTGAAAAACTCTGTCTGTCAAAGTCTGCTCTCTCTAAGTCCGGAGAATAGCGGCTCTTAAATACACTCTTCAGGCTAACCGGAGCCATGAAAACAATAACCATAAAGACTCCCAACACGGTAGCCTTGAAATATTACATAAAACACATCCAGTATCAAACGATACCTTGACAGAATAAATAAAACATACTAAGTATCAAATGATACTCGAAACCAAACATCAAATATCATCAGTATCAAACTCAATCATAAAATATACTGAGTATCAAACGATACTCGAAACCAAACATAAAACATTATGAGGATCAAACTCAATCATAAAACATACTGAGTATCAAATGATACTCGAAACCAAACAGTAACCCGTACCGGTTACACTACTCCTTTAAAGTTATGAGGCCAGGATGGGTTTGTAACTAGTCTCAACACAACCAGTATAGGCAGATATTATCTCATCGCTGTGTATTCCAAGATTTTTCTCATTACTGCCCACAATGTGCTATTTGATAAGCCTAATAACAATAAATTATACAACAGTAAATTTGCAAGTCCGCCATGCATTAACATTCTCCTCTTCAGCCCTGCTCACTTTTAAAACTATTTTTAGAAAATCAAGGAATAAATTATGCATGAGAAAGTCATTACAACTATCAGGGAGACAGGTTTCTCAATGCAGCAGGAGATAATCAAGTCCGTTGTAATCATGCCAAGGCTGTTTTCACTCTATCAAATGAGAAAATGGACATCTACCAAATACCCTATCACTAGGTCACACAGTACTGGAGTGAGGAGACCGATAGAGTCCTCAGATTCCTCCACTTTTCTCCCTCAATTGTACCTAATGAAAAAGTTATTACCCAAAACCATCCTTTTGTGGAAATGGCCAGTGATAAGATTCACCCTGATCCTTTTACTGCTAATACTATTGACCTTGAAAATGCAATCTCTTCTGCACATTTCACTGAGCTGCTGTACAAAAACCCCAGCAGCAATGAAAACCACTTTAAATCCCTCAGCGATTAGATTTTTAAAATTCTGAGTATCATTCTCCACAAAGATATATCTCCACCTCCTATGTTGGATGAGGATAATATGCCCTGCCTTCTCGTAATGAAACGAGATATAGCAACTGGGTTGACACTGGAAAGAGCGAATCAAACCAATTTTATCACCCAGACATATTTTGCCAATACCTGTTAGGCATACCAACTATAGTACCCTACTAGAAGGATATGTACAGGCTCTTTAATGGGGTACCCTGTTCCAAAATATTGGTATTCTAACATACTCCTCTAGCCCAGATATTTGAATGGTATATCCATGGAGCGGGTTGTTAGTTGCTTGCTCACAGCAAAATGGAGAGGTATTGGCATCTTTCTCATAACACTGTATATGTCGTGGCTGTCCCTCCCTCCGACCGGATGCTGCCAGTGTCCACAGAATCTATAAGAAGGACAACATGTATTGGAAGACTATGTTAGTGGGAAAAGGTCATGAAGAACCAATAACATACCAATATCCAACCAAGCGAAGAGAAGCGAATGCAATAAGACTCCTCCACGATTGAGAAGAGAGTATGTCTGCACCCTGCCAAAGAGATAGTGTCGACAGATCTATCAGTACATGCTAAAGAAGAATCAGTTCTTATAGTTAGAAGGTATTGGACCAATCGTGAGGTTGAGTCTTCTTATACTGTGCCTGCCACTACTATGGAAGTACAGCACACAGTTCAGCCTATTGAAAGATGGCCCCATTTGAGTTCCATACAAGACCAGTAGTGAGTTCGCGATCTTACCACAGTAGTCCATCACAGCAGAAGGGAGGTTGTATTCTCTTACTGAAAGTGGTATGCCACCATTAGACAAATAAGAGCTATTACATCTGTTATCGGTTATGGGAATTATCTTCTCAAGATCAAAAGGTATTCGGACTAAGTTTGATTGGTGGACTTTGTTAGAAAGTATTTAGTTTGTATGAAAGCTAGTATGATAGTAGCCAAATTGGTATACTTTAGAACCAAAAGCTTAAGGTCCTCAGGCTGGGTTCAAGCCTCTTTCAGATCATAGTTAATTATACATGACAGAAGAATGGATTGAGCTCTAAACTTAAGATACTTCTGAGGGATGTTCACCTACCACAGAACGGAGAAGTGATTTTATTATAACATAAGTTTTACGAACAAAAATCTTTATCACTTTACTTTACCTTACTGTGCACTTTCTCCTATTAGCCTTCCTAGACAATCTTTGTCTATGATAAAGAATGCCATAAGCCTAGTTCAATTTGTTTGTCCTTAGAATCGGCTACTCTTAACAATACCCCTCCAAAGAAAACACTCGAATGGGTTATCTGCCTTTACGATAGCCAGTCCCCCCCCTTCGTAGCTAAGGGGAACTCCAGTGCCGCAATTGTCAACTCTCAAGGATGTCTTCGTCGTATCCTTACTGGCGGCAGTCACTATTTTGATCTTGCCTATGCTACACCAGCATTCTCTATCCTAGAGAGCTTGAAGGAACATGGGTTCAAGGTCACTACTGAGGTGCCTGGTACTGCTTAGGTGTACTTCTGTATTTTCCTCATTACAATTCAAAATGTTTCTTGATAATTTCTTTCTTTTCGTGCTGGTAAATTTCTCTCCACTATCGGCGGCTATGCAATAGGATCGCCCAAGCGTTATAGTCACGGTGTTCAATTATTCATACGCACAACCAAGCAGCATTACAATCCCAAAGTAAAATCAACCCAACCGGCCTAGAGTATCTTACAGTATCTGCGAAGTTCCCGCGCCATCCACAAAAGTGAAACACTTCCCCCCCGAGAACCCGATCAGAACAGGGCTCTTTCCAAAAATCAAATAAACTACTACCATGGGTAGACCTCATCTCGCCATCCTCCACCCAAATATATACCCAAAAGTAGCTCCCAAAGGCAACCCCATCTCGCCCCCCCTCTTCCCAATCATAAATTTAAATTCGCTGCAGTTGGAAAACCCATCTTGCTCCCTCACTTTATTCCCCTAATCGCGGCACCATCACCAAAGGTCCAATTCTCTACCTCCCTGAGAAGTTCGGTTACACAAGTGTCACAAACTCCCTTCCGGAGGTGCGAGCGCAGAGAACAATCTTCCAGTAACAAGATTAGGTATCTACATAGATGAGCCTTGAAGCGGGAACAGAACCCCGACTGAGTAATTGGCGCTATGCGCATACTGAGTTTTAATCGGTCCGAATCGTGCGGAGTACGCTTCTAGAAGTTAGCAATTGCCGTGCCTTCGCATGTGGGTGAGGGTGAGGGACAGGAGATTTTTCAGGTTTTCCCGTAGAGAAGAGGGCTAGGCTTTATATAGACCAGCGTAGAACGGAAGAAAAAAATACTGTTTTTTGTATCAAAATTCGGGGACAGTTGGGACAGGATTTATGAGAGATGAGGTAGCATTATTTTTCTATCCGGTGCTGAACTACCCAATAAGATTCGGGCAGAACTAGCAATTATACAGATTTGCAAAAGTTTTGTCCAAGGCGCGGGAAAGGACACACAAAAATGCCAAGAGAAGCTTTTGTATGCGGAAGAGCCCTGGTTACCATATATGGGTGTCGCCTGACTTAAGGTTCCCCCCGAGTACATACCGGTAATGAATCTGTGTGGCTAGATTCTACTCATAGAAAATCACTCGAATATGGAAATGGAGGTTGTAGGAGATCGAGGGGCGAAGCGGGAGATCGATATGAAGTAAAGATGGAGAAACACAGGAGAGTATGGGGATGCATGGATCGGCGATAGAGAGTGTCATTCTGCATATTTTTTATATTGCTACGTGTGCCAGAGACCGCTCTGCCTACCGTATATCCTCCATGTGGCGCTGGAAGAATAGGGCGAATATTAGCCTGTTCGCCACAATAAAGGCGCTATACCGGTACCCTAGTTGCCAGAGGGAGCGCCACGACTCGTGAGAAACCCAGCGAACTCAAGGAACAAAAACTCGAATGTCCCAGACGGCTCGAATCACGGACCCCCGGAAAGAAAAAAGGAGACAACAAGATTCTTCTTTGGATCGTTCATTGACAATTAAGGCGTTTCTAGTCCTCATTTTGTTGATAAAGCCAACAAAATACCGCTATAAAGCTGTTGGAAAGCGCCTTGGGAGCCATCTATGACAGCGAGGTTTTCTTTTTTTCGGGTCGGTTCAGTTTCTCAAGTGTCTCGGAAGCTACAATACGGGACCGCAGCGCGATCATGAGCCCGTTGTTTTGATGAGGAGAAATATCTTAAATGTCGAACACTGGAGTCAATCATGCTGGCAGAAAACAGTGCAATTGGGTTCGCAAAGCCCCGGCAAACTATGATACCGCAAATGGGCACAGTACAGCTGTGATACGGATGCCCATACAAACAATGTTTGACACTGTGGCCAAATTGCCAGCCCCCGCGCTCTGACCCCCAACGCGCTGCTGGAAGTCTAAAACTGAGGCCTCGATTCTGTCGGCAACGGTGCTAAGCTTTGAGGCTCAACCGCACTGCAGGGTCCCAAGAAGAACGGCATCGTCATGCGGTTCTGCGGGGTGCTGCTGGCCCGGTGACGTATTGAACACAAACTATGAAGTCATAATACTATTTTTATACTTCCGCACAGGGCTCGGGGGCTCTGCTTGGATGTACCAGTACACTTCAGCACAATCATACTTGTGCTTTGCGAAGGCTTTTACCAAGACGTCTTGGAAAATGGATAGGAATCATGGAAAAGGGCTAGTACGGTACTTGTACTGTGCTGTCACTATATTGATACTGTGGCCCCCGGCTGAGGCGTTTTTCAATGCCGCCTCGTAACAAGTTTGCCCTATAGTAGGAGCTCGAATACGATAGTTGGGCCTCCCGCCGGGGCGCTGGAGTTGTCTTCGCCTACCATATAGGGTTTGGAATCGTGCTTTCTTCGGGGCAGGGCTGGGGGGCAGGGGAGTTAAGGGGGAATTTGGACCTCTTAGTGTGAGCTACATTTACTCGGTTGCTATGGTATCCGAGCAATGAAGGGATTGGCTTCCTTCGATCTCTGGTTACCCTCTCAATTCTGTTGTGTAGGTGTTGGTTGGTAACATTGTATTAATGTTCTGGAGTGATGATTCTCGAGCTCTCTGGGGTGATGGAAAGCCGGGAGATGCGCCAACCACTTTCGACCAGTGCGGGGTTGGATCAGGAATTGAAAGGGGTTCGGGTTTCATTGGCCTCACGACTTTAAGAGTAAGAGGCCAAGAAGCCTTACTGTACCAGTACAATAACGAAGTTGTTGTAGCGTGCTGATCACAGATACTTGTACGAGTACTCGGGTACTGTACTCGAGTACCGGTACTGTGCTAACCGCATCGCTAGATCACGGATGGTAGCCATAAAGGCCTCGAAATTGTGCCTTTGGATGCGGATGTTCGCATTAACTTGAATGATATCATAATATCATATCATGGGACTGGCGGATAGATAACGTAAGCTGCTTGGGCGCCTTTCCGGGAGGGTTGTCGCCTCTAAATTTACCCTCCCTTCGCGTGGTGCCAAGATATGACTATGATTCGATAGAGTGCCAAGAATTCGCGTCCTGCACAAATTCAACTCTACCTCCACGTCCCCCCATCCTCCACGACCCACCAGACCGCCACCGATAGACTTGTGGTCTGTTCTCTCTTTTGTCTTTCGTTCTTCCCCAGGTTCGGCTTCTCTATTTATCAGTCGCCACCTTTTTGGCTTCAAGCTTTACCAACCGAGCGCTGCCTTGGGTTCAGTCAACATATTCTCGGGGGTGTTTGTTCGCACCCTCGCAGCTCGAAGTCAACAATGTCTGCCACTGATACTTTAGATATCGAGGACATCGAGTCTGGCTTAAGGTGAGCTTCCCAGTTTTTGTTCCCCTCTTTCGTCTGGCTGTGTTTGGAGTATTAATCTCCCTCATTCTAGGCTTGTACACAGCCTCCCGGAACAAGTCCACTGGCTATGTGATAAAATCGAGAAACGAGATGATGGCGTAGAAGTAAAATATGAAGGAGATAAGTCGCGCCGAAATCGATCGGTAACGCATGCCATGGTGCTGCTATCTTTTGCCGACCAGGAGGAAACCCAAGCCTGGTTTACGACCGCACTGAATATCCAGTTATCAAGGTGTCCACGCTGCGTTGAACAGTTCTATGTTTTAAAGAAGGGGTTGTATCGGGAACTATTAGAGTGAGTCCAAGATACTTTTCCTTTTGGCGCTCCGGTTTATATTTTTTGTTTTTTGGCTCGAGTTTATTAACATCGCGTTAGGGCCGACAACAAAGATAATGTTGACATGTTCTTTGGATTTCTTCAGACTTGCGACATCAACCGTGTGAAGCCAGTATTAAAAGAGATCGCCGGCGAGCTCAAGAACTCGTCCACTGTGGAGTCTTGGTATCAGACGTTCCAGAATCGTGCGCAATATAGGAATAGTGTTTACCAAGTTTTTTGTTGCCCAGATCTCCTTCAGGACCCGGAAATCAGAACGGACTTTACCGATATCTGTGCGACTCGAAAGGTATTTCCGGAGGGACCAGGGGCGGGACTGATTAGCCTTCTTTTCAACAACGATGCGAGGCTTCGGTTTCCAGTTGAACGTTCCTGGAAGGAGTTAGGACCGCACATCACCCCTGAAGTATTCGAAACTCACCTGCTAGATACGTTAGAAGATTGCGTTCAGAAAACGGAGGCCCAGGTTGATCCAGGGAGCCTCCGGTTATTCTTTGCTGGGGTGGCAATTATTGCTCAATCGGTTTCAAAGGAGCTTATAATGAAGTGTATTTGTGGTGCTCAAAACGATCCGATCAAACTGGCTGTCAACCGAATCTCGAGCACTGCCCCTTATCTTCCTGCCCTGCTTAGACTATTTGATGCTTTAATGGTCCAACTTGGCTTTGAGTTCTGGGACGTTGTTCAGCCTTTGACATCTTCGGCCTTGATAGATACGTTATTCGCGAACGGGGGTTTTGCGAACTTCCTGAGGAATGCACCCCAAGAAGCCTCTGGGGAAAAGCTTTTGGTTGATATGACGAAGTGGATGTCTTCCTTGGTGGCAAGCGTGAGGCCATTGTCACGAGCCACACCCGCTGCACCCCTCTTACGACTACTCTTGGGGGACCGGGGCTTACCAGCTTTGTCTAAAGGAATTTGTCTTAAGGAGGGAATGAAAATACTAAGCATGACCTTGAGCGGCGTTTTTTCCCATCCAATCGAGGGCGAGGGTGGCCGAATGATCCTGCGACAGACCAATGAGCTTTTCGACGAGTATGCTCTCTTGGCTGTTGAAATTGCCGTCTCCTCCACCGTATTCAATGATCAGATCATGGCAAGTCATATGAAAATTGCACAGAAAAATGCCTACAATGCTATGCTTTTAGCCTTGCAATTGGATATCAAAGTTATGAAGACAGATTTTGGTCTACTATCGAAGAAGAAACCTGAGATTCCGCACACTGAGACTAGTATACGGACATTGCTATGGGATACAGTGTGCGAAAATATTCCTATTGACCACGTTGAACTCGCTATCGATCTTCTATCAATAATTTATGAGTTCTTTGGCGTAGGGAAATCCGTTCATCCGAAGGGTATTGACACCGGTAGTGAGGTGGACAGGCGTAGACACGCTTTCAATAAAGCATTGGATATCCTCTCGAGACACTTCGCTCGCATATTCCAACGGATAAGTCGTTTTGCGCCCAGCAAGTTAAAAATAGTTATGAACGGGGAGCATTCGCGGGTCGCTATTTTTGTCGGAGTTATGTTTCCTCCTCCAACGGATGTGGCATTTGGCGCTGAGGATATTCTACTTAGTTGTTATGGCGTTGATAGTCGTGAAAGCGCAACACACGCCATGTTCGACGAGAATCTGGCTATGGCGCTAGCTGCTGTGACAACCATCAGCCGTACGCAGGCCAAGTCTAGCGTATTCGATCTTATGCCGGCAATGATTAGGTTCAATCTAGAAGTCCTCGACATTCTGTGTGCTCCCGACACGGGTGTTATCTCCAATACCGATTTGGAAAACTGGATGAAGACGTCTCTTAGGGTTTATTGGGATATCCAATGGAGAGTGGTTAGCAATATTTTTAAGAGGTGCCGCCGATGGTCACACACAGTAGAAAAAGGGACGATGATAGAGTTTACTCGAGATTCTATAGACTATGCAACGGAGCTTTTTCGCCGGTTTTGGACGTTTGAGCAGGCGTTTCGTGCCAAAGGCCCCAGTGATGAACCTAGCCGTCCCCAGCGAGAAACGAGTTGGAGGGCAAGACTTCTCCAGGATCCATCGAAGGCCTTGGATTCCATAGCCGCTCTTCTCACCATTCAAGACATGCATCTATTGAGTTCTAGCCAGGAATTAATGTGCAACATACTGGAGCTGCTTGCCAAAGAGGATGTTGATGTTGAAGACGAGTTTGTGGATAATATGAGGCGTATTTTTTTCCCTGAATTATATAACAACGCACGAACGGGCTCGGCCACAAATCTGGTTGAAGCACAAAAGGCACAGCTCATGCATGCTTTGAGCGCAGTCAGACCCGACTTTGTTCCGCTCGAAGGTAAGTGTTACGGGTGCCTAATTACCACCCGGGTTCATTGTTTTCACTAACGCAAATCATTCGATAGCAAAACCTAAGGTCGTTGAGATATCTGACGATGAATACGACGACATCCCAGACGACGATCTCATACGAGCAAGTGAACAGTCTCTTCGGATTGTCCCCCGAAAACAGACTAGGCTCGGCTTCCCTGCTGCCTCCGCTCCTCCTACCCACGAGCAAAAACTCCATAGAGCTGGCGTATCAAAACCATCATCGCTCATCGACGAACTGAGAGTTGGGGCTCCCAAAACTCAATCTATTCCCATTCCGCCCAGGAACGAGTTCCTTCTCAAGCGGAAAGCGGACCTAGCTGCTTCCGAGGCTGCGAAAGCTGCACGCTTGGAGTCGAGGAAGAAAGAGCAGGCGCCTGTCATCCCTAGCTCTGATGAGGATGATGATAGTAGCGACAATGATAGCGGCAATGGCTTGTTTAGGCTTGGAACCTCTGTGCAACGGTCGACAAAGTCTGTACCCGAGCCAAAGCTGATCGATGCTAGGCCAAAGAACCTGCTCCGTCAACCTGCAGTGCCCATACGACGGGTTAAAGATAACCGTGCCCGAGTCGCACCCGATCTTTCACCTCTCTACAAACAAATTCTTAAATGGGAATTTTTCCATGACGACGTCTTCCCCCCCGGCCTCAGTGCTGCGAACTATAGTAAGGTGGAAAGCTCGTTTAGTTCGTATGCAGCTTATAAGAAGACATTTGAGCCTTTGCTATTGCTCGAGGCTTGGCAGGCGCTCAAGCAGGCCAAGGAAGAGGCCCCTCAATCTACGATAAAACTCAATCTTGTGACTAGAATGAGTGCAGATAATTTTGTCGAACTCGAAATTACGATCGAAGGAATGAATGACCGTAACAGATGGAGCGAGTCGGATCTCGTTCTAGTTTCTGTTAGTAAACAGCCTCTTACTTCTAAGGATTCTCCTCACTGTCTTGCAAGAGTCCACAGCCTCAAGAAAAAGTTTGCGGGAGCGAATACCACTGAGGTACAGTTGCGCTGTGATCCTTCCCCTCAGATGACACAAGAAAATATGAGGAATGGGAGTACACTTTACGCTGCTAAGATTATGGGGTAGGTATATCTAATCCTGGGCAGAAGTTTTGTCATTACTTTTACTAATCTCAATCGTGAAGCTTTGTGCCCACAGAGAGAGAATATAGTGCCTTAATGTGTTTGAAGTATTATGATCTTGAGCAGGAAATTTTAACCGCCAGACCTTCCTCACTTGAAGAACCAACGGAAAAGCAGATAGTTCGAACCAGAAGCCTTTACGGGGTGAACGAGCCCCAAGCACGAGCGATTATATCCGCAGTGAAAAATACGGGATTCACATTGATACAAGGGTAATTGGTGTTCCTTCGCAATCCAAAGTTATTTGCTAACTCTTGTGCAGCCCGCCTGGTACTGGAAAAACTAAGACAGTGGTCGGGATTGTCGGAGCCCTCTTAACACCAAAAGTCGGAAGTACAGTCATTCAAATACCCGGCTCAGCGAACAGGTCCCCCAAACCTACAACTAAGAAACTCTTGGTTTGTGCGCCAAGTAATGCTGCAGTTGACGAATTAGTCCTCCGGTTTAAAAAAGGCATCCTCACAGCAAAAGGTGAGGAGATGCTACCAAAAGTTGTACGAATCGGGAAATCCGATGCCGTAAATTTCACTGTCCGGGATGTTACTCTGGATGAATTAGTTGAACGTAGAATGGCCCCAACGAAAGAATCAGCCAACAGTAAGAGTGCCGACATGGATGAATTGAGACAAAAATACCGCGCCATTCTTGACGAGCGTGATGCAAAGCTCAAACAATTAGAGGATGCAAGGGCCAAGTCGATAGATCCGGGGACGCTGCAGTCTGAGGTTGATAGCTTGAGTGCCACTATTCGTGATACTAGACGCAATCTGGACATTAAACGAGACCAGAAGAAGGAGAGTAGCCGGAACGCAGAAGTCCTTAAACGCCGTATCCAGCAGGAGATCATGGATGAGGCCCATATCATTTGCGCCACGCTTAGCGGAACTGGGCATGACTTATTGCGAAATATTAACGTCGATTTTGAGACTGTGATAATTGATGAAGCAGCCCAATCAGTCGAGCTTAGCGCGCTTATCCCGCTAAAATTTGGATGTGAGAAATGTATCCTGGTTGGGGATCCTAAGCAACTGGTTAGTTTTCATTCCCGTCTATTTCTTCAGCCCTTGTTGCATTGCAACCCCAATCGGGGTTGCTGACTACTAAAAATAGTGACGCTATTCCTTCTGCGTTCTTAAATGCACCCTTTTTTCCCAACGTGCTAACAAATACGCAGCCTCCAACAGTCTTTTCCCGCGAAGCAGCTAAATTCAGCTATGAAAAGAGTTTATTTGTGCGCATGCAAGAGAACCATCCTAAGGATGTTCATTTGCTCAGTATCCAGTATCGCATGCATCCTATGATCAGCTCCTTCCCGAGCAAGCAGTTTTATGATTCTGAATTGCAGGATGGGGAAAACATGAAGGAGCTTCGAACCGAAGTGTGGCATAAGAATCCAATCTATGCACCCTATCGCTTTTTCAACATTGCTGGACAGGAATCTGCAGGAGGGCTCCATTCACTAGTCAACCGCCAAGAGGCCCAGAGCGCCCTTTTATTGTACCAACGATTGACGACTGATTTCCCGCAGACTAACTTTGACGGTAAAATAGGCATAATCACACCATACAAGCAACAGATTAACCTATTGAAAAACATGTTCCGTGAGAAATATGGGGATAAGATCTGGGACACTGTCGATTTTAACACCACAGACGCCTTTCAAGGGAGAGAACGTGATATTATCATCTTCTCCTGTGTGCGAGCTTCTCAGGAGAACGGAATTGGGTTTTTGAGCGACGTCCGCCGGATGAATGTTGGTTTGACTAGAGCAAAATTTTCCCTGTTCGTGCTTGGTCACTCCACATCCTTGATGAGGAATAGATTGTGGGCGTCATTGGTACAGGATGCAAAGGATAGAGGCGTATTCGACCAAGAGACCTTCGCACAGTTTAATTTGAATACTAGGGGTAACGGCGCAGGAGGCACAGGCGCTTTTCGTGGATCAACCAGAGGCAGGGGGGGTCACGCTAGAAACCCTAACCGCAATACTCCTACTCTTGCAGCACCGAAGGTAGATCCCGATGCCATGGATATTGACGAGCCAGAGCCCCAGGCACAACTCCAGCCAAACCCTTCTCACGTCCGGCTATGCTTTAAGTGCAAGCAACCTGGACACATTGCTAACTTCTGTCCTAACAACCGCCAGGGCCCAAGCAACCCCTCTCGCAACCCGAATAGTCCTATGCCAAAGCCCACACCTCCCCCAGTCAAGGGCAACGATCATATACAAGACCAGCGCCATGAGCGTCCCCCCCAGGAACATAACCAGTTGCCCGCTAGGCCATTAAAAAGGCCAATTGAGAAAGAGGGTGAGGTTCCTTCAAAACGCCAACATCTTGAAAATCAGCCTGGCACGGCCAATCAGGCTACTCCTGGGCCCTCGACAATACCAGTTAGTCCTCCCATAACTAACCCATTCAGTCATACTGCCCTCTGGTGTCTAATGCTTAACATAGGTGATACGCCCACAGCATAAAAAGAAGGCTCAGCGGAAGTCTGAACCACCCGCCGTATTTATTAATCCTAAGCGTGGGAGCAGTGGCAAAGGTGGGCGAGGCGGAAGTGGCAGAAACGGCGGTCAGCCCTCACGTCCGAAGGGGTAGAGAATCTCAAATGTCAGTCTATCAGCATTATATATTTGCTAACTATTGCGCAACAGAAACGACAAACAGGGGTCAGATCAGACAACTAGATGAGGGGGGTGGAAATAAACAAGACTTTATTCATAAATTTTATAACTTCTTTTTTTACTTCTCATAGCTCTTGAAACATTGTTCCTCTGGGTTTTTTTTGTGGTGTCGGTTGGGTTTCAAAGGCGTACCAAGTAGCGTTTATGCTTCATTTGTATCTCATATTCTCATAATTCATAGACATCATATTCCTACCTTCCTTACAGTTTTTGCATAGTTATGTTTTTGAACTTGGCAATCTCACCCCGACGGCCACTAGGCTTTGGATGTATAGGACAGAGTTCAGGCACGGGGGTTCCCCACACTTTTTGAGAGACCTGTATTTTTAGACACCTCACACCTGGGAGCCCGCCATACCAAGCAATATATATAATACCTTGCAACATCATATTCTGACGATCAATTTGTTAAGTCACTGCTCAAACATAATATTGCATTCGCAAAACCAAGGGAAGTTGGCTGGTATAGGAGGTATCATAGTGCGGAGCAAGAAGTGCAATTTGGAATTGGCGAAAACTTCTGAATTAGTAGGGTTAGGTTGAAAGGCTTCGGTTTACAGAAAGCCTGAGCGGGACCGGGAGGTTTTGGATTCATGAGTGGATTGGGCGCGGTGTAGAAGGGGAAATGCTATTATAGTACTATATAATAATGTTATAATGGGGACTGGCCGAATAATATTATTATTATTATGGTATAGTTCTTGGACAAAAGTCACTGTTGGTGGACTTAGGTACCGCTGAAAACCACCGAAGCGGCGGGAATCCATAGTCACTAAGGTACCAGTTTGCACCCCCACTTCTTAATCAATTAACCCAAAGCAAATACTAATAGATAGCTAAAGATCTAGGGAATCCAAAATTCATATTTATAACAAATTCCTTTGTTCTATAGGCAGTACCCATCAATTGGTGAGCTCTATTCTCAAACTAGAGCCAAAGCATCAAGAATTTGTATTGGCTCCTACAGAAAGATACATGTTTTGAAAATCACCAATTTCATACAGCCACAGTTCATCCGATATTACACCATATGCCCCAATACTGAAATATCACAATTAAGATAGCTAGAAATACTATTTTAGCAAGAATTAATTTACTTGCCTTGGAGGTGGGAGGTTGTAGAGTTCCAGTGCTCTGAAAAAGGTCATTTTTGGTGTAAAAGTGGTCACCAACGATGAGTTTTGTCAGGGCACTGTACATACGTAGGGTCCTAGATTCCGGAAAGGGAAGGAGATTCTGGGTTGTCAACGAGGAGACACGGTGCCAGCATACCGTAGCGAGGGAGGTCTGTGGCCTAAATAGCGGTATCATGCTTGGGGAAGAAAATATTGTCCACCCCGAACTATCAGTACCAAAGGATTTTCAAACACCACTCCTGTGAATGATCCTCTACTGTGCACGTTGATCGAAAGAAAATAGAAATGTCTCAAGTTTTTATGAAGGTATTGGGGTTTGGAAGCAGGTGAATAGCTAGGGTATTTTAATTACTGTCAATATCATAGATACTTGCTGAGGTACATTAACCTCTGCTTATTCTGGCTCCAGAGGTCCCTCACCATACCAAGTACCGGTAGGTTGTATACGGCAAGTTCCATATGTAAAGTACCAATTCGTGTTCGAACAGCTCAATGTGCATTTTTAGGCTTGCTGCGTGGGTTGCAGACAAGACAACAATCCATGCTTTGTCTGTTGGTAAAGATGGATGGGTGGTTGTGCCAGAGTTGATTGGGAGGGACTCTCATACCCTGTCACTTATGATATCTACATGCTTGTGGTTTTCAAAAGTATCCGGATGCCTTGGCGCCAAGACGTCCAAACTCACACCTGGATTCTCCAATCTTGGTGCTAAAGCATCTGGATACCTTTGAAAATCGCAAGTGCCCGCGCTCAGTGCAATGTCTGAGCCTTTGGACTGAATATGATACATAGTCTACCGTCTACCGGCACTCGCAAGCCGTTGGCTGCCGGCGGCTAGATTATTGAATAACCTACGGATGTCGGGGTAGGCTAACCTGGTTCCCGAATAAATGCCAAGCAGTTTTAACCGGTGTTGCCATGACAACAAAGGTGCAGTGCAGTTGAATGTTGACAACAGCCTTCTTGCAATTCTGGCCTATATGAACCCATTTGCTGAGTCCTCTCCTCCGCTTCCTTCCCCCATCCACTCTCCCATCTTTCAACACAGTACATCTCCCCCGCCGATCTCCCACCCTACGGCTCGTTTACTCCAACAGTTTAACTCGCGGACCTAAACTTGAGAAATTACAATGCCTCCTTTAACATCGGCAGACTACGATGTAATTGGCACTATCGGTACATCCAAAGACTTCTTGATTAAGTATTTGGGACGATTCATAACTAATTGCGGATAGGCCATGGGTGCTTCGGTACCATTCGCAAGGTCAGGCGAAAGCAGGACGGAATTGTCAGGCCCCTTCCCCCACTCCCCGTTAAAGAGTCCGTTGCTGATATTTTGATAGATACTCGCACGGAAAGAGATCTCGTACGTCAAGATGGGGAGCACCGCAAAGAATCAACTTGCTTCTGAGTTTGAAATCCTCGCATGTTTAGATCATCCGAACATTGTTAAGTACTATCATCGAGAGCACATTAAGAGCGAGAGCAGTGTTCATTTGTGAGTTATTACAGCGCCAAATGCAACTCAGGCCTAGCACAGCTTAGTAGCCGTTACTGACGCTAGTCGTTAGATACATGGAATATTGCGGTAACGGTGATCTTAGTGGCCTAATAAAAAAGGCTAAAGAGAGCGGCAGTTCATTTCCTGAGAGTTTTATCTGGACGGTGGCTGCGCAGCTCGTCACAGCCCTATATCGCTGCCACCATGGGATCGATCCCCCGGAGCTGGACGACTTGTTTTCTTACAAGAATATGACTCCTCCTACTCCCCGTACCGAGAGTGAAGAGAGGAATTTAATCAAGGTACTCCATAGAGACTTGAAACCTGAAAACAGTAAGTACTGCCACTAGTCTACTGGAAATATGTTAACTGGTATGAAGTCTTCGTCATGGGAGACAATTCTATCAAGATCGGAGACTTCGGCCTCTCGAAAAAACTTGCACCAGGAAATATGTTTGCAGAAACTTATGCAGGAACCCCATACTACATGTCTCCCGAGATCTCTAGCGGCCGTCCTTATACGGTCAAATCTGACATCTGGTCCATGGGATGCATTATATATGAGCTGTGCACCCAAGAACTCACATTTACTTCAAATAACCTGCCCGGTCTCATAAACCTGATCGGGAAAGGCAAATATAAACCAATTCCAACTAAGTACTCTAAGCGTCTTCGCGACTTGGTTGCTAGGTGTCTTACTGTGGATCCGGATGGCCGACCGGATTCGGCACAATTGTTGGAAGATGAAACAATTAAGGTGTTCCGTCGTGAATTGCAAATCTTGGAAGTGAACAAAATTCTTAAGCTACGCGAAGAGGATTGCCTCCGTAGGGAGGCGTGCCTCGAAGCCAATGCGAAGATCCTAGAACAGAGGTTCATCGAGGGAAGGCAACGACTTGAGCGGGAGATCGACGGGAAGATTAGATCTGATTGGGAAGTAAGGGCAGAATCAGTGATAAAGGGGAAGGTCGAAGAGGCGAAATTTCTGATGAGAGGGGAGCTCGAAGCTGAATATCGGGAGAAATTCAACCAAACTGTTGAGCTCGAAGTGCAGGCTCGGATTGCAAGGATGGACTTGGTTCCAAGATCATACACCCTAGCTGGGGGCGAGCCGTTCACAGAATCTGCATTCAACCAAATGATCGAAACCGAAGTACAAAAACAGATCGCACAGATGGACTTAGTTCCACGCACTACTAGCCTATCCAACAGCAATTCCCGCGGTGACTCGGGATACGCCGGATCAACAAGTCCTACCAGGGCTAGTTTCCCTAATCTGCCCCCGGATTCACCGGCCGACATTATGATGGAGTCCCCTTCTTCCCATGCGGTTGCCACTCCTGGTCAGAAGCCTTCTACAGCACACATCCTGTGCGGCCCCCCCCCTAAGATGCCGTTCGGTCACGCATCCTACACCTTTGCGGATTTCACAAATACTCAGCCACACAGAGCTCTACCAGTTTGGGCCGACCAACCAGCAGTACAATCGGAGATTGAGGATAATGCGAACCCCGACCCCTTTGGAAAGCAACCTCTTAAGCCCCCCACCAGCGGGCTATTGAACCTAGCCGCCAAACGCAACGTATCAACAAATGCCAATGGGTCGCCTACTCGTGCTGTACCTAGAGCAAGACATGGTCTCCAGAGGGCGGAGACGACCGGAGGCGTTGTTGGTTCGGCTAGGCTAACGGCTGGCTTTGGCGTAAATGGCACTGGGTCGACCGACGACATTGCCACTGTTAAGCCTAACACGACAGGCGCTATCAAAGCTAAGAGCTTACTCGAGATCAAGCAGATCAATCTCGAGAAATTCGGCGCGCCAGCCAACTGGTTAAAGGAAAACCCAGAGAATCGTCCATCCCCGTACAAAAAATCATGAATCAGCACCTCAACCTCTCAGCCCCTACAGGTCCGGTGCTCTGATGCCTCCTTAATGTGCCCATGTCTTATGGTTTTCCTATGTTTCTTCCTTTACCCACACCACCTTACACATCAACCAGCGTTAGTGGGGCAGACTGCGGCCGTCACCGCTTTCGATCATAAAGTTTTCCCTTGGGGTGTTCTAGGGGCGGGAAGAGAGGAGGGGGGGCGGAGTAGTTTTTTGGTTAGGGAAATTGGAATACTAAATGTACAAATATTCCCTTTTTCCTTTTTCGTTTGGGATGTTTTTCGCTTTTTCATATTATATACCCCATATATTCGGCGTTTGGGGGTGTTTTTTCTTAACCCCTCTTTCTTTCTTGTCATACTTATACCGCACCCGCGCGGTTGTACGATTTGATCTCTTTGTACTATATGGGCTTGAACATTTTCGTGCTCTCCGGGAGTAATTATGCATATCTGTGGTCTCAGAAAGCTCCCGCACGACCCCCCCCCCAACCCCTGCCTCCTCGAATATAGCTTTAGCTACCAATCGTGTTACTATGCACAATAAGCCGACAGCAACAACTTTCGAAGTGATAAAACAGACGATAAACCACCCACAACTACATCACCAAACGCACAAGTACCCCTCCACCTTCATTCATTAATTCAACCCCCTCAATTCCCCGGCAACGTCTCCAGAAACCTCAAAACAGCACCCTCATCCCCACCAACCACCGCTCGTCCATTATTCCAATCAACCAGAAGCGGCCTACAACCACCCTTGTCCGTGATAGTATATATTTATGTACGTGTACGCACGACTGAGGAATACCGTATTTACTCGTATTCCACTATCTCCGTATGCAAGACTATCTCCGCCAATCCCTGCCTCAGCTTACTCTAGGTTTAGCTTGACAAGTTAACAGAATTGCGAATACCAGTTAGCGAGATCCAGCACCCTCAGCACACTCAGGCTTGACCGTGTGAGGAAAACACTAATCCTTCTTGGGGGGTTTTGTCTCTGATCATGGAGATAGCCTTGCATACGGAGATAGTGGATTATACGAGTGAATATGGTATGCAAGAACATAACGTGACGTCAGGCGGCCGTTTTTGGCTTTCGTTGGACCTCGACCCAGTCTAGAGGGTTCGGCCATTCCTTTTGCACTCTCAAAAGAATGACCAAAGCGGCGATTTCGTTGTCGCCGTGATCGGCGTGGTCTAGCAGGAGCTCTCCATCGTTCCCATGAGCGAGTTTGGAGTAATTTTGATAGGCAGTGCGGACGCACTGCACTATATTACCCTTGACTAGTGTGCGATTGTCGATTTCCTCGTTCAGAATAGTTTTAAACTCCTGGGACTTTGGAATTTCGTCGATAGCTCCCTGGACGCCGCCTGGGCAGTCAATCGGTATCTTTCCAGTTAGTTTTCCCTGGAAAACTATACGCTCTGCCGATAAAGGTTAGTAACATTTCTCTTGACTAGTATTGTGATTATTTACCTAGCCCCCCTCTAATATTAAACTTCTCTTCCAGGCACTCCATGCACTTAGCGGCAAACCTTTCGGATACCATCACCCGGGAAATGTGCCTTGTGCGTTGCTCGCCTTCTAGTAGTCCCTATTTTAATATTAGCAATAACAAGTAAAATTAGGTGTCATGACCTTGCTTGGAGTCGTACAATTTCATTCGACATCTGCCTAATCTCGTTGTTCTTGCTCTCGGAGATGTTCCTTATCTCTGCATTTTTATTCTCAAAGGCCTAGTGCCAAAACCTGCTTTCTTCGTGGCGTGCAGCCATGAACGAAAGGACCCAATCTTCGACACTGCCTTGGTAATTACGCCCCCCAGCAGTTTCCGGTAGGAAACTTTGGTATTGGCGAGCGTGATGGGGCGTCGGGTCACGGTTCAATTGGGTTACTTCGGGGGTAGGATCGGCGCGGATGCTTGTAGTGGGGATTGCTTCAGTAAAGTCCCGAATACGGGGTATTGGCCACCCGGCGAGCGATTATCCCCAGAAAGTGACATATTGAAAAACCCTAGGGGGTAAAAATAGGGATCCGAATGATATCACGCCAAAAAAGAGGAGCGATTGGTGTCTTTTCAAGAAAGATAAGGATCCGAATGCCGTGGCTCAGAAAAAGAAGAGTGACTGGAGTTTTCTCAGGAAGAACAAGGATCCAAATGCCGTCACTCCGAAAAAGAAGAACGGGGGGAGCCCTCGCGGGAGAAAAAAAACCCAAATGCTGTCTCTACAACCAAAGAGAAAGGTTGGAGTCTCGGCACCTTCGGTAAGAGCAAGTCCGACAAAAGCAGAAAATACCAAAGACATTGACATGATGATAGAGGTTCTCTCACTTTATCAATTTTGACTTGTGTAAGTGCGTACCGGCAGTATTTTTATTTCCTTTGCTAGATTCTCGCTGCTATTTCCGGCTAACAGGTCGATTTATGCATAGCTATTCACAATTCCATGGGAGGCGTCTTCTAATATAACACTATACAGTACCGCAACCAAAATATTTCCCTTGGCTTACTTCCTTACAAGAGCGGAATTCTCAATAACCAAGCCCCGTTCTAATTATACCGGTATGATAAGACAGACTAGAAGCTGAACCCTAAGACCATTTATTTCCGACGGGGGTTCTGGTTTAGGGCGTGTATGATCTGTGAGGACCGGTGTGGGCGATGTTTCCGGTCTCATTCCGGCGGCCCGGTCACGGCACTCCCACACACTACACGTAGAAATCATTTTTTCGGCGGGAAATGATTGGGTAGTAATTGCCCCACAGCAAATCACTCTGCCATGCCTTTCTCCACCTCTAGCCACAGAAAGTTTGTAAACTCCCCCAATACCCCTAGATATTGTTTTACTATTTCTATACTGAACCAATATTTCAGATAAAATCGTGGCCTAGATTGCACATGCTGGCTGCTACTCCAGCCTCCAGAATCAGCCACCCCCAGCTTGTCGTAAGAGCCAGGAGCTATCACCCTCCTTACCCCCTCCAATCGCAGATATCCTGTGCCAGTGTGTCATCCTCATATGGACTACAACAACTCTACAAACACGCCCATCACGGCCACCCCCTCCATCTAACTCATACTTAACCTCCTCCCGTTGATCCACCCTATCCTAATGCCCACCCTTCCCTCCCCCCGGACTATTTCCATGCCAGAACCTCATCTTAAATACTTCTCTTTCGGCCGCAGCCAATACTCGCCCGGGCATTTAGCCGGATTTTCCGGTGTCAGGTCAGAATTCATCAATTTCTATCTACACTCTAGAGTTTGGCGTTGATGGAAGATATTTCTACCGTATTGTGTTAAGATAAGCCAGTATGGCTCGAAATTTCCATCGTATTTTTTTATCTCCCTGTTTTCTAGTTGTATAATATTACCCTCTTTGCATATCGCTTATCTCTTTAACTTTTTCCACAATTCCTTTTTTTCCCTTTTTCCCAACCCCCATCTAATGTGTAGACCTGAGGGCTCAGTGGGCTGGATGTTGTGTTATGGAGGTTGGTTTCTTTAATCCCTTATCATTTCGGCAACTAGTGGTGATAGTCTCATTTTCACTGGTTGTTAACGGCAGTGAGATGGCCTGATAGAGATTTGTGGATGAATCGGGGAAGGGAAGGAAAGGTTTGCGTAAATAAACCCGAGTTGTCTTACCTTACTTACCTGCTGTGCCTGTTTCCCCCTCCCTTTTTTTTTTCTATTTTTTCTTGCTTCGCGCTCACCTAAGTCCCGTTACCGCATTTCTAGTAGTAAGTCGCGAAATCAAATCAAGCAGTAACGCGGGATCTTAGCTGCGGAAATGATAATGATTTCCCGTCTGGGCTCACATCCACGCCAACCTACCGTGCTTTACCCGCGCATCTCATACATAGACGATGCGGCACGTTACAGGGCATACCAGTATCATACGGTACGGTACATGCAACAGTGTCTAGAAGGTCTTTGTCTCAATTCTGCTGCAATAGTGAAGCTGTAAGATGGAGCAAAGTGGTATCGAGTATTTGGTTGTCTTATCTCATGCCTGTGGGGCAGGGGAAACCTTTTATTTTTCCCCTTGATAGTCTATGGCTACTTCCTTTGTATTTTTACTTGTATTTCAGGAGCTCGCCTCATGTTTGCTAATGATAAAAAATGAAACTCTTGCTATATAAGTGCACTTATGGAGAGATGCGTTTCGAGTGACTTTTGGTGATCGGTTTCTGATGGAGATGGGGTGGCTAAAATTGCTAAGAATGTTCTTGATTGCTGGACAAAAGGAGAGAAGTATCTTATTCTGGGGAGCATGGAGCCCTTCATCATGTATTTAAGCCCCTATTTTCCAATTGCTATGAACATTGCCCTCCCCAGCACAATACTGTTTGATTACCCCACCGCATGCCACACATTAAGACTTAACAAAAAGCTTTGTGGCCAAGATAAAACAAAGTATCTAGCTTAACGCTTAGTATACCTCTTCCCCCTCTCTTCTCTCCAGTGAAGCTCATGTGGCCACTCGCTCTGCATCCTCAGGAAAGTGGCAAGCACAGCAAGCTCACCCGCAGTGTAGCCCTCCTCGTAAAGAGTGATGATATAATCATTGCCATGGGTGTGTTGGAAGACTTTGCCATAGACCAAAGCGATGCACGGGGAAACAGCTTCTGGTTTAAGGCCACGGGAAGCTGGTTCATCGTGGAGACCCTTAGTGAATGCAGGTGTTTTGGCGAGTTCATTGAGCCCTGCCTGAATCTCGGGGGGGCAATCGGCTCCGATCTTGTTGATGAGTTTTGCGTGATGCACCATGAGTTCTACCACTTACTATTAGTAACAATCAAAATAAAGAAGGTCTTTCTGATTTTTTACCTAAGGCGCCTCTAACATTGAAATTTTCCTTGGATATCATCCTTTCGGTTATTTCATATAGAACCGTGGCCTATATATCGGTTAGAAATAGTAGGCAAATCGGAGGTGAGGACTCAACAATACGGGTGGCATTTTCATCTGACTTCTCCCAAATTTCTTGATCTTTCTTGTCAAACCGCGCAAGCCACTCATGAGAGCACCGATACAACTCTGCTTGGCATTCCAGTGTTTGGAGAAGAAACTTGCTTTGAAGCTCCTGGAAGCGTTGATGTCATTTGGCTTCCAGTTGTTCTAAAAGTTGCGGTAGTGATGGAAGATCTTTGATGGGGTAGGGTAGACTTGAAGCGTCTGTGGCTGTAAGGTTAGGGATGGCATTCTTCTCATGCGGGGTCTCGTTGAGAGCCGAAGTCTGGGCATCATATGAACTCTGCGGATGCTTGGGTATCCTGGGATTGTAAATAAAACTTGTCTTCTTGCTCCTTAGTGTGGTCCTGGAAGGGTGGATACCACTTGAATCCCTCTCTTAGCTGCTGTGGTGATGGAAGATCTTTGATGGGGTAGAGTTGAAGTGAAGTGTCTTTGGCCGTAAGGTTAGGGATGGCATTCTTCTCATGCGGGGTCTCGTTGAGAGCCGAAGTCTGGGCATCATATGAACTCTACGGATGCTTAGGTATCATACTAGTGTAGTCCTCCTATACCCGGAAATGAACCTCGCCCGTAGTGCGGTCCCTAAAATCTCTAAACCACTTGAGTCTCTCTCTTAGCAGCTGTGGGGATGGAAGATCTTTGATGAGGTAGGGTTGAAGTGAAGTGTCTTTGGCCGTAAGGTAAGGGATGGTATTCTTCGCATGCGGGGTCTGGTTGAGGGCCGAAGTCTGGGTATCGTATGAACTCCGTGGACGCTTGTGTATCGTAGAAGTATAAGTACCAGTTTGGTGGGAGTTCGGTGGAAAGCGCTGTCACACGCCCAGCCTACGCCGTGACAAATGCTGGGGGGGGGGGATTATTTTTGGGTATACGTATGGTATTGGGTTTTGGAGAAGAGGTGGATATGATTGGGGGAGGGGGGGGGTGGTTGGTGGTAATCATGGGGAACACACTTTGTACAAACATTTCGATGCATGATAGATGCATAATTCTCTTTTTTCCCCCACTTTTCTCTTTTTTTTCTTTGTAATAGCATAGGTCATTTCTACCTCACCGAGAGAGAGCTCTAAGGAGCATGTGATGCTACTCCTACTTTAGTTCCGAAAAGCTAGATTTATGGGAGGCTGAAGAGTTGGAAATTAAGTTAGATGCGGAGGAGGAATCGCATACTGAAGAGGTGGATAGACCCCTCCTTGAGCCTCCAACTCATATTTTGAATATTTTTTTCGGCTCAGTATTTTTGGTAATGTGACATCGCCTGCGATTCATAGCCTCAACCCCTACCTCTCCGAATATAGCTTTTAGCTACCAATCGTGTTACTATGCACAGTAGGCCGACAGCAACAACTTTCGAAGCGACAAACAGACGATAGAACCACCCACAACCACACCACCAAACGCACCACAGGTACCCCTCCACTTTCATTCATTCATTCAACCCCCTCACTTCCCCGGCAACGTCTCCAGCAACCTCAAAACAGCACCCTCATCCCCGCCAACCACCGCCCGTCCATTATTCCAATCAACCAGAAGCGGCCTAACCATCCCTCCTCCTCCTCCTCCTCCCTCCTTCCCCTCCTTCCGCCCCTCCCCCTCCTCAGCCTTAAGCAGCCTCACCGCATCCCCTTCACTCCTCGCGCCGGGGACCACCTCCCTGACCCGGTTCTTCCCAATGAACTCTAGTATCGAGGCCAGCTGTGTGGGCGTCGGCACCGTGGGCGCCTCGACGACGTCGAGTTCGAAGGACTTTTTGTGCGCTATTGGGCTAGAGCGTAGGGTTTCTAGGATGCGCTTTGAAGCGGTGGAGGCGGGGGCGTGGAAGAGGGTTAGGACGTCGAGGGTTTTATGCTTTTGTTTGGTTAGTTTTGTGGGATCCCATGAGGGTGGAGAGGAGGAGGAGAAGGGGGGGTAGTTGTACGAAGCGGAACATTGTGGTTGTTGTTGTATTGGTGTTATTGGAGTGGTTAATTGGTGGGTGGTTTATTGATTGTTTGGTGGTGATGGTGGTACGGTAGTGGTGGGTTAATTGCGGTGGGAGGTTTGGAGGGTGTGACGTTATTTGGTGAGTGCCAAGGTGCTTGGGATGGATGGGTGGACGGTTAGATGGATGGTGGGCTCACGGCTTTAGGAATTATATATCTCCGTAAAAACCCAACCCAATAGCATACCTATAACGTGTAAGTTTTACAGTAGTCCTATAGATAGCATCCTTTCCTTCACCAGATTTCCGGTTTAGGGGGACTTCCATTATCGGATTAACCTTATCTATTAATTTTAAGGCCAGCTTAAGCATTCAAGATTATGCACTATGATGCCGCTTAGGTGGCTTCTTCTTCCGCAGGGTTATAAAAGCGTCCCTTCTCCCCAGTGCTTGTCCTCTCGCTTCCTCCCTTATTAAATTATCGATTATCCCCAAAACACTTTCCCCACACCAGTATCGAATCTAAACTTTCTTCAAATTGCTTCTTTAAACTATCAATATATTTATAAAATCCTTTCTCAATGGCTAGAAGGTGTTTACCCCGAGCGATTCCATCCATATCATCTACATCGAGGGTTCAAGTTAGGACCTATAGACGGCCGCGGAGGGCGGAAACGAACGAACGCGACAATCGGATTCTAAGAACCCTACGAACGATAAAAACAGATATAAGAGAGTTGAAGGAGTACAACAAGGAGACAAGGGCACTAGTGGAGGAGACAAGGGAGGAGATAAGAGCACTGGGGGAGGGGGAGATCAGAGCCTTAAGTGAGAAGGTGACTATCCTCAGTCCACTGAAGGTTATCGCAGTTAGTACACAGGAAAGACCCTTTGCAACACTTCCGTCGGGTGAGCGTGTGGGTGAAATCGAGGATCCTTCAGCAAGCTGGACTCGGATAGGAAGCGACATAGAACCAGCCGCGGATGTGATAACAGATGTGTGCATGTTTAAAAATGGGTTATTACACTACAATGAGACGTTTACGACTTTGTATGGTCTGGATTGGCAAGCTGCAGAGGAGTTTATAGGTACATCGTTTCATTTATAGGCTTCTCTTGGCTACTGCTATTTCTGACACAAAATGCTTTTAGGATACCCACACATGGTCAGTGCCATGAATAAGAGAGCCAACGTACTAGCAGCCACTAAGAGCACGGAATGGGCAAAAGAGGGGGAGTTCGACCAGCTCAGACGCTGGACCCAAAATGCAACTCCGGAGGAACTCGTCGAGTTCACAAAAGACTTGGCAGGAGTGACTTACCCCAAGCAACTGTTTTTAAACATTATGCGCGATAGTTAGTGGACCGGAGTGGAGAATATAATGATCAAAATATTAAACACAGAAAAAATATATTCAAAATATGAGTTGGAGGCTCAAGGAGGGGTCTATCCACCTCTTCAGTATGCGATTCCTCCTCCGCATCTAACTTAATTTCCAACTCCTCAGCCTCCCATAAATCTAGCTTTTCGGAACTAAAGTAGGAGTAGCATCACATGCTCCTTAGAGCTCTCTCTCGGTGAGGTAGAAATGACCTATGCTATCACAAAGAAAAAAAGAGAAAAGTGGGGGGAAAAAAGAGAATTATGCATCTATCACGCATCGAAAAGTTTGCACAACGTGTATGTTCCCCATGATTACCGCCAACCACCCCCCCTCCCCCAACCATATCCACCTCTCCTCCAAAACCCAGTACGATACGTATACTCAAAAATAACCCTCCTTCCGCCCCTCCCCCTCCTCAGCCTTAAGCAGCCTCACCGCATCCCCTTCACTCCTCGCACCGGAGACCACCTCCCCGACCCGGTTCTTCCCAATGAACTCCAGTATCGAGGTTAGCTGTGTGGGTGTCGGCACCGTGGGCGCCTCGACGACGCCGAGTTCGAAGGACTTTTTGTGTGCTGTTGGGCTGGAGCGTAGGGTTTCTAGGATGCGCTTTGAAGCGGTGGAGGCGGGGGCGTGGAAGAGGGTTAGGACGTTGAGGGTTTTATGCTTTTGTTTTTGTTTTTGGTTTGGTTAGTGTTGTGGGATCCTATGGGGATGGAGAGGAGGAGGGGGTGGTTGTAAGAAGCGGAACATTGTGGGCGGTTGTTATTGGTGTTATTAGAGTGGTTAATTGGTGGGTGGTTTATTGATTGTCTAGTGGTGATGGTGGTAGTGGTGTATTAATTGTGGGATGTTTGTTTGGAAGGTGTGACGTTATTTGGTGAGTGGTAAGGTGCTTGGGATGGATGGGTGGATGGGCGGTTGGATGGATGGTGGGGTGCAGGGTAGGAGGGACAATAGTATGCGCGGACGTTAAGATTGCCTATTAGGTTTCTCCTTTTTTTCCCCTCAAAGTAAGCAAGCAGGGCTAATATTTTACTACCGGCGGAAATGATCAGTGGGAGTATTATTACTCATGGCTTTAGGAATTATCATAATATCCCCGTAAAAACCCAATGGCATACTAGTATTTCCCCTATAACGTATTATGACAGATGGCATGTAAGTTCTACAGTAGTCAGGGATAGCATCCTTTCCTTCACAAATACTTTTCAAGGTGACTTCCATTATCGGATTAACTTTATCTATTAAGTTTGAGGCCACCTATAAGCATTCAAGATAGTAGTCATGCATGCCGGAGATGGTATGACGCCACTTGGATAACTTCTTCCGCAGGGTATAAAAGCGCCCCGTCTCCCCAGTGCTTGTCCTCTCGCTTCCTCCCTTATTAAATATCCATTATCCCCAAAACGCTTTCTCCACCAGCATCGGATCTAAACTTTCTTTAAATTACTTCTTTAAACTATCAATATATTTGTAAAATCCTTTGGCTAAAGAGTATTTACCCCGAGCGATTCCATCCATATCTAGGGCTCACGTTAGGACCTATAGCCAGCCACAGATGGCAGACACGAACGAACACGACGGCTGGGCTTTTAGAACCCTGCGAAAGATGGAAACAGATCTAGGAGAGTTGGAGGAGAAGCACATGAAATACTTACACAAGGAGGAGACAAGGGCACTAAGGGAGGAGAGAAGAGCACTAGGGGAGGAGCTCAGATCCCTAGAGGATGAGGTTACTATCCTCAGTCCACTGAAGGTGTTCGCAGTTCGTATACGGGAAAGATTTTTTACATTTCAGTCGGGTGAGCTTGTGGGTGAAATCGAGGATCCTTCAGAAATCTGGATAGGAAGCGACATAGTACCAGCCGGGGATGTGATAACAGATGTGTGCATGTTTAAAAATGAGTTATTACACTACAATGGGATGTTTACGGCTTTGTATGGTCTGGATTGGCAAGCCGCACAGGAGCTTATAGGTACACTGCTTCATTTCTATAGGCTTCCCTTGGCTACTACTATTTCTAACACAAAATGCTTTTAGGACACCTACACATGGTCAGTGCCATGGATAAGAGAGCCACCATACTGGCCGCTGCGAGCACGGAATGGACAAAAGAGTGGGAGTTCAACCAGCTCCTACGCTGGACCCAAAATGCAACTCCGGAGGAACTTGTCGACTTCACGAAGGACGTGGTAGGAGTGACTTACCCCAAACGACTGTTTTTAGACATTATGCGCGATAGTTAGTGTGGGCTGTAATGCATGTCTTGTTTCCTTGGTTAGTGGAGAGCCGTTTAGTGTAGAACCTAATAGGAGGAGACCCGCGAGTTTGGAGTACTTCGTGTATGAGCTGACTCTGCTGATGAGCAAATGGGATTGAGGCGCTCGAAATTTACCTCAGAGCTCAAGCCTAAATTTTTTAGCAGACACAAAATATCGCTTCCTTGAAGATTGAAGGTTCTAGGAGAGCGATAGGGTGGACCGGAGTGGAGAATATAATGTCCAAAATATTAAACACATAAAAAAACAAATTCAAATATGAGTTGGAGGTTCAAGGAGGGGTCTATCCACCTCTTCAGTATGCGATTCCTCCCCGCATCTAACCTAATTTCCAACTCCTCAGCCTCCCATAAATCTACAGTAGCTTTTCGGAACTAAAGTAGGACTAGTATCACATGCTCCTTAGAGCTCTCTCTCGGTGAGGTAGAAATGACCTATGCTATTACAAAGAAAAGAGAGAAAAGTGGGGGAAAAAAGAGAATTCTGCATCTATCATTTCATCGAAATGTTTATACAAAGTGTGTGTTCCCCATGATTACCGCCAACCATCCCCCCTCCCCCAATCATATCCTCCTCTTCTCCAAAACCCAGTAGAATACGTACACTCAAAAATAATCCCCAACCCTCGTAGCAAACAAAGTAGTCGGTTGCACAAATCTGACCATACCCCTAACCTCCCTGGGAAGGCTATACCCCAAGCACCTCAACGTGATCTGATCCCCATTCCTGCGGTTAACATACCACCTAAACTTTGCCTTGAGCAGCTCCTCAGCCTTGCCAACCGTAGTCTTGAAGCTGAGCCAATCGTACTTGAGCTTGAGCTGGTCCTCCAGAATTCCAAACTGCCTCAGCCAGGCCACGACCGTCTCGTAAGTCTCATTCGTAGGGCCGAGCATCTGGTCCAATTCTTCAGGTCCGATGAGCTTGCCGTAATCGGGGTTGTTGGGGTCGTTAGATGTTAGCATGCGCCGCTCGTAGGCCTCCTGGTCGCGGTATGCTAGAGGCATGTGTAGCGTTATCTTGGTCTCGGCTGGGACCTGCAGGCCGGGGAGTTCTTCCCAGGGGAAGGGGGCGGAAGTGATTACGTCGAAGGGCTCATAGTTTAAGGTGCCGAGCTGCACGAGCGCATGGGCCGCTGGGAGGAGGAGAGCGAGGAGCTTTAGGGGATGCATTTTTTTTTCTTGCCCTTTTCTTTTCTTTTCTTTTCTTTCCGCAATTATTTCTTGGGAGTCGGTCGTGGCCAATGGGTGGGGGTGCGAGAGGGTAGATGGATGATGAGTGGGTAGGTGAGTGAACGAGAAGAGGGATTGATGGATTATGTACTCGCTAGAGATTCAGGACACGTAAATATATATATACATGTCCCCAATTTGGCGAAAATATTAGCCAAGAAGAGTGAGTTATTCCCCGTTGGGAGGAATCGGATATCGTCATTCATAGTGTTTATATATAGCATAGCAAACTCAAAGCAACCACGATTCCATGAATGTGACTGCTAGGATCATACCGTAGCTCTTTACACAATTTCGAGCACCTCATCACAATTTAACCCTCCAAGCGAAGCCTCATACACCACAAGCCGTGCTACCGCACCCATCTGGAGCCCCATCTGCAATGTTGAAAATATTCGATGCGGAGGTAATGATAAACCGTGAGGATTTCACGCAGTGGAGTGGAACGGCTTGAGTAGAGACACAACGTTCGTATTATGCGAAGATGAAGACCATAATTGACTGTGCCAAGTCGAAGAAAGGAAAGACTTGAGGAAGAAGTGAAGTGAAAGGAGAAAGAAAAAGAGGGAGAAGGAACAGGAAGGAAAGAGAGAAAAACAGACAGGGATGTGGAAACATTTTCATAGCTTGCGCGTCCTTTCACTAGTGCGTACGTATACCAGTGCGGCCTTGTAGTGCGGGCACATCCCGCATCAAGTGCGGCCATAAGACTGCGATTTCCAACATGCAAACCTGGATGAGGACCGAGTGATATACCGTGATCCACGTGTGCCCAAGCCACAGAACTGTACGAACTTGGCGACAAAAGAAATAGACCCCACCGGGTTTCCATAAAAAATGCACAAGTTTAGCCAACCACCACCAAACCAGACAACAAATTTTATTCTTTAAAAAGGCAATTAAATGAAAGAGAATCAAAGAGAATTTAACATATGAAATTGTCAATTTTTTCACCAAGTTAAGAGGTAGCAGTAAGCAAGTGAAATAAACCAGCGTGGTTGCTATGCAGAAATCTCATACAAATTGACTGCCTTGGCAGTGTTTTTGGGCTCTTCTGTTTGAACTTGGGCACTCAGAATTCCTAGCATGTCTTCTGTAGCCCAGTGTTCAAGTATGTGAATCTCTATGTTAAGCTGTACTATCTAAAAATTCTCGGACTTTTCCAATGTTATAGTGGTAAGTAGGTACTTTTTTAAAATGACTATTTTGTATGGAAAACCCGGTGGGGATCGGTTTCTTTTATCACTAAGATCGTATAGGTAGCTATGCAGGAGGGTGGAACCAGCACCCCTACCAAATTTAATGTTTGCCATTACGGTAGATTTTTGGTATATCGTTAACTATCCCTCTGTTAGTTGTCCCCCGTACTCGATTACTATGCTACCTACCATTATTTTCCAAGCTTCGCTAATCCTTGGTCTACCGTAAAAGTGGCATGTCGAGCAGGACCGGTATTCCACTACTATAGCTTGCTTGTATTTCGACTTCAACAAAAGTCTAATACCAGCCATACCCAAGCGAAGGAGGCCGCGGCGCGGAGAGTATGGAGGAGAGTTGTATTCTAACTATAAAATACAAGAAAGAAGCACTACGAAAGAAACAATTCTCGGTACTGGGATCATTCGTGTTCATCACAATTTCCCAAGGCTCGACATAATCTTGAACACCTATAGTCACTAGAGAAACTCCGGCAAACTCCCTCCCCTCGCTCCCTGGGAGCGAACAGAAAAACCAACGTAGAAGAAGAAACTCTTGTCCAAAATCCCCCTAGCGTTAAGCATACAAACTCAATCTAAACATGGGTTAATAAGACTGCTTAAGAATCAAGAGCAAGCTTAACGGGGGATGTACCTCTAGGCTCTGCACTCATAGGCTCCTGCGGTGTTGGCTGTGTAGTAATTGGGGCCTCCCGGGCCTCAGTGCGCTCCGAGGTACGAGTGATGTGCCATGTGCAGCAGAAAAAGTTGACCGCGTTGCATTTGAAGCCAAGGATACTCAGAAGAGACATTTGAGAAGCTGTGGATAGTGATTTCACTATGAAGCCATGGTTAGATATTGAGTATATAACTTAAGAAATGGAAGGTCCTGAGTGTATGAACGGAGGGAAAACCTGGAGCCTAATCTTCTATCCTTGAGCACCGTTGAAGGTTTGTGGGCTTGGGTGATTTTGGATGTTTGGGGTTTATGCGGAAAGGGAGGGAAAGGAAAAAGAGAGGAAGTGGGGGAGGAGGGAGGAAGGGTCAGTAAGAAAGAATACTTTTAAAATTAATATACATCAAAATCTTATGCCTTCTTTATAGTTTTTTTTTGGGGGGGGAATACTCGTACAGCGATAATCTCCCCTTTCAAATTCAGACTAGCGGTAAATTTTCCATTCGTTTTCCCAGCAGAAGGGTTGATGTTGTTGATTGGCTGGTAGACCTGAGATGGAAAAAGTATTAAAAAAACAGAAGTTAAAAAAGCATGGAACGGTTATCCAAGGTTAACCAGCAAAAACACGTCCCTGTCTGTTCTGGTTAATAGGTTCTGAGCATGCAGTCGAGCGTCATTTCGACAATGCTCGAGTTGCCAGCAGAACGCCTGGTGAGGGAGTTTGGGACGGAGGGAGCCCGGGAGTTTGCCCGTTTCTTCCCTCCCCGCTAGTTTCCAACGATCTACTGACCACTTTCCCCTTTTAAACCTTCACACAATTTCTATCATGTATATACCGGTGATATTGCTTTTTAAAATCACATCCTCCAATAATTCCTTTCCACCCCGAAGCCACTGTCCTCTGATTGGCCCCGTGCCGGGGACAAATGGCTACTATACCAGGCTTTAGTTTAAGGATGACTACTGGTCACCACCAACGCTGGAAGAGCCCACCAGAAATCTAGCGGTAATAGAGCGATAGCGCCCCCGTCCAGAAACAAAAGTTACAAGTCAGAAATCGGAAGCCCCTACAGAAAGCCCGAATAGAAAAACCATTAAAAAAAAAAAAAAAAAGTCAGAAGCCTTGGTATCGTATAATAACAATGTCTGAGGCAACACCGAACAATACGGAGGACAGAGCATAAGTTTTGTAGGTTTCACAGGGGATGAGGGTAGCAGACCTCGCCCGTAGAAACTACGTATGTACAAAACTTAGGCCCTATACCTCCGTACAGTAACCCACCGCGAAGCGAGTCCACGGTGAGGCAAGAATACCCATAGAACTTTTACTTGTTCAGGACAGGGATTATTTGTATGGGAATTCTCGCTATGCTGTGGACTCGCTATGCCGTGGAATACTGTAGCAAGAAATACTGTACGATCTTTGTGACAAAAGAAACGGACCTCTCCCGGGCTTTCCATACAAAGTGGTCATTTTGAAAAAGTGCCTACTTGCTACCATAACATTGGAAAAATCCGATAATTTTTTAGATATCATAGTACAGTCTAGCATGGAGATTCACATGCTTGAACACCCGGCTACAGAAAACATGCTAGGAATTCTGAGTGCCCAAGTTCAAAGAGAAGAGCCCAAAAATACTGTCAAGGCAGTTAATTTGTTGTCTGCTTTGGTGGTGGCTGGCTAAACTTGTGCATCTTGTACGGAAACCCGGTGGGGACCTATGATAATATTTCCCCTGGCGCCAAGAGAAATATTATAGGCCCCCACCAGGTTTCCATACAAAATAGCCTATGGTACAGTACAGCACCCGAGTACGGACTTATGGAACAAATATCTACTGTATAAACCTATCATATCGTAACAAATATCATACCACTCCAAGTACGAGGCTCAAGTCCTGAGGAAACTGCAATGCATCCCACTTTCTCGCACCCCATAAATGGCCGTTCTGACAAGTGCAGCCAAGAAGGGAAATTTCAACGTCCTCGCACATTTCTCTCCCAACCAGACCCTTGAGATGGCGGATAGCGCTGTGGATGAAACGGTCGTGAGTAGATCGAGTCAGGAAAAGTAGCCAGTTGGCGTGACGGAATCTGATATAAAGCGCGGCAGTTGTACGAAAAGCCCTTTTTTTCTACCCATGGAGAAACTGGAGGGGTATCATATGCACCGATTTCACATCGCAATAGACAAACAAAGCAGGCTCTCACTACAACCAAAGCCTTGAGGGACTAGTTTCACTTTATCCATGATGGTTCTACCACGGCGAAGGTAGGTAGCCTCCCCCCGAGAACACAATCTTGATCCCCTACATCGTGGTTTTTCTCATATCAAAGTGTCCACTATATCCTCATTGGCATGTATCAAGTAATCATCGCGTCAGGATATCACTATAAATTTGTTAAAAACAAGTCCCCAGCAGGGTATCAATTCCATAAGAATGTCATGTCAATAATTCCCAGAAATCCAGTCCATCTTTCCCAAGCAACCTTTTCCACTTCCCCCACTCCATAATTCTGTAATCAGCTAACTACCAATATCCCCTCATCAATCCAGCCCATATACCAGCGCCCCCTGAGATCTCGATATATCCCCACCAGAGGGGCTCTTTGGGGAAGAAATCCACAAGCAAGCGAAAAAGCAAGTATAAAAATAAAATAAAAAAAGAAAAGGGTGAATTATCATACATTTACCAACTAATCAAACTAAACCCAAGTCTCCTCCCACTCAACGCCTCTTCCCCTTCTTCGGTTTCTCCTCAACTTTCACAGAGACCTCCTTATCCTTCCGCTTGGCCTCATCCTCAAGGTCATCCCAATCATCTATCCACCGCAAAAACATAGCAAAGCATTAGAGCTGTCTTTTTCTCTCTGATAATAAGAAAGAGCTATTAATTGGAAAAGCAAGCAACACCGAAATTTCGACTATGTGAATTTTTTTCTAGGGACCATGGATGTATAAAAATGATTGCAAAAGAGAAAAAAAGGTAACATAAATTTTTAAGAAAAGTGAATTAATAGGGTGTAATGAGATCATTCCGAATCCTCACCGCCAGATTCATCGTCCGACGCTTCAGAGCCTTCATCTGCGCTAGCGTCATCGTCGTCGAATTCACTCTCGTCCTCGCTGCCCTCAGATTCAGAGTCAGAACTATCAGCTTCGAATTCTGACACCTCGTCTTCCTCATCATCATCGTCAGCATCAGACTCGACGGACAGGAAGTTCCATCCACCTGCATCCGCACATCGTTAGCCCATATTTAGATTGACATAAGGATGCCAGAAGTCATATTACCGTCCTTGAAGAACTGATGGGGGTCTGCAATCACAGTCTTCATAATTGTTGGCCAGTTCAAGTTCAACGGGCCTTCTGTGAAAGGGATATTAGAAGAATCAAGCCACTCCTTGACATTCTCAAGAGACTCCATGGGGATGGAATTAATATGAGAAACAGGCCGGGTATAGTCTTTATACACAAAGACCAAGTCAAAGTTTTTCAATCCAAACTATAGAAACACTAGGTAAGCCACATCTGATTGCTTCAGTGTAGGGTTTGAAACTAACCTGAACTCTCTCCAAATGGGCAATCTCTATTTCGTCAAGGGTAATGACCAAGAACGGGGGATCGGTAAGCTGTACAAGAGCATCCGTAGTAGGCGCGCAAAGCACATTTGCACGGAAGGGAACACCACTGAACCCTAGCTCACGGTACGGTATGTCAACGTCTACACCATTTTCATGCTTCTTCCCAGCTTCAGAGATTTTATCCGCGAACGCTTTGAACTCCTTATCCAAAAGCGCTCTCCGTCTACGCTCCTCTTGCTCCTGTTCAAATTCCTCTTCGTCTCCATATCTATACTTCCTCTTTCTGTTCCCAGTCTCGTCAAATTGGATGTCTGTAGCTTCGCGGTAGAACTGAACATCCTTGGTTTTCTTTTTCCCGACCATGATCGGGTCTTTTAGATGGACATGGATCAGGACGATGAGCTCATGGGCACAAGGTTGAAAGAAGAGATGCTTGACGTTGCTGAAAAGGACATCAATGCGATGATCGTTACGAACAGGTGACTGATACCGAAGACCGTTCTGGTGAATTTCGACTTCTCCTGGAACACGTTTGCCTTCCAGAGCAGGGCGGACGTAGATATCCCCAAGTCTTTGAGGCCGACGATTCCTAATCTCCACCAGATTGTCTTGGGTCACCACATCCTCCATTTCCTTGCGTTCCTGTTCGCGCTTGACAGCATTCTTCTTCATGTCTTGGATGGCTGCACAGATCTCAGCCATACGATCATTATCCGTACTTCTATACGTTAAGCTTCGTACAAAATGGGCATTCGGGTCTTCAAATGGCTATTAAAAGTATTATCAGCACACCCCTTCTACGAATGCACTGCAAGAAAACTCACCAAATCATCCTTCCTTCCAACACCTTGGCCTGGTGAGAGGAAATTGATACGAAGATAAGTCCAATCACCCTCGTCCGTCTTGCTGGCATTCTTCAATGTTGCGATGTGGAAAGGAACTGGTCTTCCGAAAACAGGCACAATAATGGTTTGGCTCTTGGCGTCTACCACAATCTTAAGGTCTGCAACCGACAAAGGCAATTGGTTTTCGCGTTTATAGGACTCAAATCGTTTGATCGCCTTTTTGCCTTTGCCGTCGCCAACCGCATCGCCCTCCGCATATCGAGCCAAACCTTCTTCTTGCTTTTGCTGAGCCAGCTCCTTCTGATGTTCCCTCCTCTTCTGTTCCGCGCCCTCGTCAACCTCCTTGCGCTCTCCACGAAGCTTAGCTTTCAAAACAGCAGTGTTCTTAACCGGTGCTGGCTTGGGCGCTGGCTTCTTCTCCTTGACTTTTTGCTCCGGCTCTTCATCTTTGAAGTAGAATGCTGTCTCCTTCAAATCCTTGGAACATCCTCCAGTGAATACAATCGGGTCACCAGGAGTAACTTTAATGGTGTCGGTCAAAACAAGACTATAGACTTTACTCTTAGAGTCTTGTGGCTTCGGGTTCTCCAAGTCGGCAAAGCCCACAGTAACACAAAGGGTCATCCCATCCTTAATAACCCTGCTGCTCTTAGCAGTAATGGCCGTGGTTGCATCTTTGGCCTCAATTCCAATAATAGAACCAATAGCTTTAAGAAAATGCTTCTCCAATTCTGGATGCTTTGACTTAATAAAAGCAATAGCCTTATTATAAACATCCTTGCAAACAACTCCATCGCGTATTTCGGATAAAACCTTCCATTGGAGATCGACCAGGAAGCTGTAGTATTTCTCTTGGGACTATTATCATGTTAACAAAGCTCTTCATCAGACTCAAGAGCTGAGATTTACCTTATTCGGGTCGATGAGAAAAGTTCTCGCAATAGCCGAACAATAACTCTTATAACGCAATCCCATAGTTGACAGAATTATCCCACCATGGAGCTGGCTATCGTCCGATGTAGCACTTGACCGCAAATCATACCTTCCTCCGCTCTGAACCAATGGCCCGACGGTCCAGTCAAGTTGTAATGGGTCAAACTATGACAAAAGTCAGCTTTGTACGCAATGAATAATAACGACAGAATGGAGCGTACATCTGGGCCGAGTTTCATCTCTTTCGCTCTGAAAAACTTGTCGTCATCGATCTTCGCCTCGATTTTCTGTGACAGCTGCGCGTGGGTGATCTTCTTCTCCTCGTCAATGATCGTAGACATTTCGTCGATAAAGTAGTCCTTCATGATGCCAACCAAAGCACGCGAGGAGGCGCGCATGGTTTTCTAATCCCGTTGTTAACATCCAGCTCTTAAGTTCTGTATAGCTCGACTTACCAACTCCAGATCATCCTTGATAGCCAGGCACTGTGAAATAGCGGAGCTGACATCGAATTCCTCTACACCTTCAATTTCCGCAGGGAATATTTTCTTCCAGTCATTGACAAAGGGACCTTCAGCCTTGTCTTTCATACAGACGCCAACTTTTTTCTGCGTACCGCGGGGGCAGTTAGTTTCAGAACTTCACTGTGTAACCGAACCGAGGAAAGGGAGCAAATCTCACTCCTGATTTCTTGATGACCTCCGCTAGATCCTTGAAGTTTTGGGCATTCTGTGCCTCATCCTTTCCTCGTACTAGGATTTCAATCGGGAATTTACCACCCTTCAGGGTTTCTAGATGCTTTGCTGTACGCAACGGGAGCTGTTAGCTAATTCGCCACCAAGACGATCAAAACCTGTTATTGTAACATCAAGTAAGGAGATCGCAAGCACGAACATTTCTTAGGCGTAGTCACAACATAAAATTTCTCCTGGGTAAGGACAAAGAGTGTTGTCGGAAATTCGTATCCTAGCAACCAGAACTGTACAATTCACGTAAGCTTCGGAACACAAAACTTCTCCGCAAAACTGAAGTGGAGAATGAATAAAATGCAAGAGCGGTGATTCAGGGATGAAATGTCCAAAGAAAACTTACATGCAGAGCAAGGCTCTTCGAATAGGGGCCCTCCACAGTCTTCCCCAAGATTATGACAATAGAGCCAACACCACCGAACAAATCCGCCTTCTTCGGATCCTTCCAAGCCGCAACCAGGCCACCGAGGCGAGAGTGAAAGAGCGACTTGTCTATGCTAACTTCATCACCCATGACTGGTGGTAGCCTTGATTCTTCTGATTATTTCACCTATTGACGATTCCGAGTTTTTCAAGCAGTCCAACAGTGTTTCCCGGCGAAAAAAATGAGAAGTAGATGAGTTTGGATGGCAGGACGAGTGAGTTGGAGGAGGGAAGGCTGTCACCGAGAGAAGAGAGATTGGGGATTCCCTCAGAAGTCGCGTCGGCCGCCAGAAAGTTGTCTTGGCAGACGCGCCCCCTGTGGGGATTTCCTCTCCCACTTCGGCTGACTCAACAATCCCTCACCTTTAATCTACGGTATCCACCACCGACCGTTTAAGATCACACCGCCCCACCTCCCGCTATCCTTGACCGATTGAACGGACGAACGAAGAAGTGATGCCTGTTTCAGCCCTTCGAGCTGTCTCGAAATCACAGAATGGCGTAGGGGCTTTTATTCTCCAGTGTAAACGCATGGAATTCAATTTTTGTGATTGGGCTGGGAGCTCAAAGGGAATGAGGTATGTTTGGACCTGCCCAATACTTATCACCTTCCAATCTCCCAAACATCATGCAATCTGACTCGATACCTCTTTCCTAACTAAAGGACAGGTCGTTCCTAAAACATTCACTATCACAATTTGCCAAGGAAAACCCGCAGATAGAAATCATCGTTGCCCCACGACCCAACAAGACACCAATAATCCGGGGCACCTACAGTATTCCTCTCTTTTTCTATTACCACCCGCCACCTTTTCATAGATAGCTAACTGCTACCAGTCAATGGTCGTGAGAAGGTCATTCCGGTCGATGGGTTAGAGATTCAACAAATCCTCCAGAAGGCACAGCTTCTCCGAGATTCCTCCGGTGCAAAGTTGAAGAGGATTACCAAGCCAGTTATTTCGTTGAACGAGAGTGTAAGAGGCATATTCTCGCCATTCCACGGGAAGAAGCATGTTATATAGATTGTAGGGATATGGTGTTCTCTGGTGTACATTCTATATACACCCTCAATCCTGTGAAAATGCTATGGATAATCGGTCATCCGCACAAACACAGTTTCCATTTAATGCCCCAGGTTTACCAAGGCTTTCGGGCTATGGAATCGAACCTGTACCGAGAACCCTCGGCCCTCTAAATACTGTATCACCCAGGATTTATTACAAGCACATTCCACTCAGTTTTAGCTCCCTTGCACACTTAGGTTTTCGCCCTCATCTACCGCCTATATATTCAGACTGCACACTGTACCACAAAAATTCCGAGAATTTATCAGACTCTAATCAGCAGTGTAAATGACATGTCCTCCCGAGAATCTAGCTGAGAGCCGGTCACTCTATTCACAGACTATCACTCGCTTACTCTGACGTATTCTCTAAACCTCCCAATGACGCTGCCAACAGACGCGAGAGTAATGACAAAGGGGAGGAGATCCTTGGATTACATACTCCGAACGTCATTAGCCCCAGACCCTATAATAACTCCTCTAATGGCAAGGAGGAAAATATAATCCACCTCCAGCTCTAAAACTCAATGTCAACCTTCGTAGCCTTCACTCTCTCTGTACCCCCATTATGCTCACCCTCCTCCTCATCCATAGGCGGTAAGCTATACGCCTTAATCTCAAACCTTTTCCTAGTCACTGTGAAAGCAAGGTCCTCGCCGCTCTGTCCACCAACGCCACCACCCTTCTCTCCGAGCACCGGTAGTTTCCACATCTTTACCAAGCCCTGGGGAGCTTGATCCTGGCCCTTTACATCTTGTAGTTGTGGGAGGGGTGTTAGCTCTAGTACCCCGTCCGAGAGTATCTCTGCCCATCGGACAAGACTTGTATCTCTAGGGTAGAGCTCGAGCGGAAGTGAAATCATGAGAGTAAGGTTCGACGAATGTCGGCGAAGGAGGGCTCGAAGAGAGTGTAAAAACGGTAGGAGGTGTCTTAGAGAGGACGCAGAAGGGGGATACACCAACGGCGACAGAAGGGAAGGAATAATTATTCGATGGAGGAGAGTGGGCGGATGTTGGTTGATGATATTTGTGAGAGAGGTGAGAATTGGTGCGAATGGGGAGGCTTCAGCAGCAGGTGAAGATAGTGATTGCGGCGGCGGGGGAATGAAGGATATTTTCGCTGTTGGGGGGATCGTTAAGCGTTTTGTTAGGTCAAAGGAGTGACAGAATGCATGTGGTGCGGTGGATGTATCCGGGTTCCTGGCCTCTTTGGGGTCTTGCCTCGTGAAGCTTTGAGCTATTCCATACCAGTTAATCCATTTATCGAGAGCATTCCACAAGCCTTGGATAGGAACGAACCCCTGCTCCCACCGATCCCACTTCCAAACTCTCCCAATCTTTCATACCTCCAAGCTATCTTCATTCGCTCTCCCTCTTTCAATTTCCCGCCACCCCCGCCATCCGTTTTCTCTGCATCACCAACTACGGCCGGCAGGTCCCTCACCCAGTTTTCCCCGAACCCTACTATCGTGATTGCATGCCCTTGGACAATTCCTTCAGCAGCATAGTACCTCAATAGCGCTCCTCCGAAATCTGTAGTTCCTGGCTCTTCAATTAAAAGTGAGCAGCCTAATGGTAGCCCTGCATGGCCAGCAAGTAATGAATCCAATGATGGTGTTCCTGTCGAGGTTGTGTATTGTCCGTTAATAGGTGAGGGACGAGCACCGGGGGGGGGTCCCTTGAGTACTGGGGGGATGGTTGAAGGTATCCCAGGCACAGAAGATGCACCTGGGGGGCCACGATTTATTACCAAGTTTTTCTTGCGGAAGCTCATTTGTTGGGGGGAGAGCCGGAGTTGTGGATGTCTAGTAAATATTGTGTGGGGTGTGTTGCATGGTGGGGTTGTGACAAAGATATTCTTAGGGAGCTGGGAACCAAATCGCGAACGACCAGGGTAACTTGTAATATTAAGAATGTTTTTAAATTCATGATACTCCCATGGTGAAGAGGTTATGAGTAATTCCATCCTCTCCCTTCTTCGTTAATCATGCTAATTCCTTTCTATTTTACGCCCGGCTGAGGCTTTCTGTTTGCAATAGCTTCGGGCCATCCACGTTTTATTTCAGACCGGTAGTACGCGCAATGTTTTCTCGAAGCAGACCCAAACACGAAACATCAAGACTCGTGTTATATTACGACTTCAGGCGAATGTAGCCACAGTCCGAGTCCTATATAATGACACCCGAGAAGGAGATCACATCCAACTTGAAAACATCAAGGGCTCATCGACAATCGACACCATCAGCGGTTCTAATCACGTGACTGCTATTCACGTGAACAAATCACGCCAAATATGCCTGAGTCCTTTCTCGCTTGCGACCAACTTGTTACTCCCCCATCGGAACCTCTCCAGACTTTTACAGATCTTCCCGGCTCCACCAACACAATGAGGTGAGTACTGCTCTTTCCAAGGCTCTCCCAATATACTGTGGCTAACTATTCTAACTACGCAGTGAACCAATTCTCTTTGATTCCACCTTCACCATTACTGCTTTCGACCAGCATAAATACGACCGTGTCGCTCGAATATCTGGGGAGAGAGAGGATCTAAAGTTCTCTCTTGACATCCATGTCGAGCTCTACCCGGTCGCTGTTGGCGAGACGGTTCAACTATCCCTCGCATCTACCTTATCTCCCGATGGCGCAAAAGAGGACCCGGCGGAGAGCAAAACCGGCTGGAAGGAGAACAAAGCAGCGGAGCCGAGCCTTGCTGACACCTACGACTACGTTTGCCATGGGAAAGTATATAGATTCGAAGAGGGAAATGGGGAGTTCATGTGAGATTCCTACTCAGATTCTTCTTTCCTTCATGCTAATAGAATCGGGTGTTTAGTAAGGCATACGCCTCCTTTGGAGGTTTACTTCTTTTTCTCGAAGGTCCTCACAAGAAGCTATCCTCAATGAGACATGAGTATGTCTACTTGCTCATGAAGAAATAGGCTGGACACGTTTCCAGGCATGAAAATAAAAAAATAGAAAAAACTGTACACTAGCAATCCAAGCATTCACTATTCCCCGGAGTCATCATAACAATGTTAAATTACTACAGAGAAAGCGCAGTCGTTTTTACTCAGAATACCCATAGACCCGCCCCATATCTGTGTGAAACGAAGTACACCCCTCGATAGCCCATAGCGTGTGTGTGAAGTTGATAGATCACCGTGTTGGGAATTCCAAGAGTCTATGTAGACGGGAGCCAATTTCAATGTAGTCTGGCTCGTTTTCTGGAGTAATGATTCCATGGCGAATGAAGAAGTCCTAAGATCGTTAGCTTCGCGCCCACCGTGAGGACGAATTTTTATATATTTCTACCAGAAGAACTATAGATAGTCAGCCTTAGTCAAATATTTAATTTTACCCCAGATTGGGTCCATACCTAAACTGCAATTGGGCTTAAAACTTCCCTTTGCCAATTCAGCTTTTACCTGCTTCAAGGTCAGTGAAACCTCCTTCTAACCCAAGACATCGCCTCTCGGACCTGTCCCACGTCCATCAACTTAAAATCTTGCACCTCGTCATCGCACGGTTTAGGGGTCACATCATTCCCAACTTCCAAGTCGTAAACATACTGCACCTCAGGCTGGAAAAGCCCTTCCTCACCACCAGCAGTCTTCATTCTCTGATAGAAATAGGACACATGCCCAACAGCCCTCGCTTTCTCCCTAATTAGATTTTCTGGGAAAGAGGCCTCCTCTTCAGACTCTTTCACCAGAGTTTCAAAAACTGACATTCCAGAGGAGATCCCCCCGGCAACAGTATTATCCAAGAGACCCCCATAGGTAGGCTTTTCTGGGTTACGGCGGGGTACCCATATCTTCAACGGGGAAGTAGTGTATGCCGTCATATGGACCTACCCACTGTTAACTTAATGCCTGAAGCTGATGAACCAGTGAACACTCGCTCCATAGGTAACAACCCCAAACAATGCACAAGCACTCCTCTCAAGCCTGAAATATTCATGTCCCTTAGGACTATAGACTGTATATAGCTCGTTCCTCCATCCCCTCAGAATATCGAAAATACCATTCTCTTTCCACGACTCGGTAGTCTTTCGGATATTCTCTGAACGCTCTTCCACGGTTTCGCCCGCCAGAGTAATAACTTTCCCAGAAAACCCCCAGTGCGTGCCCGAGAGTTTGGTGTCTTTTAATACGGCCGTAACAGATGGGAGGATATAACCGAGGGTGTGTGCATTATGAACGAGGATAGACAATTCCCTTAGGCGCTCCGCATGGAAAACTGGATGTGTTGCAGCGTTTGGGAAGCTATCCACTAGATTAATGAGATCGAGATTGGAGCAGTGTTTAGAAGCCATAGGGATTAGAGTGAGATTGGTAATCCTCGGGACGATGTCGCAGGATGTTACTTGGAAACGGAGGCAGGAAGGATAAAGCGGGCTATCTCTGAAGCAAGTTTGTGTCTACAATAGTATTATACAAGTGCAACTGTATCGTATCATAGTCTAGCCTATAATTTTTTTTTCTCACGAGGCCAACGGTGGGGAACGGCGGGGGGCAAATACTGTACTGGTATTACCGCACAGCAGAGGGGCGCTATCGATATGAAAACCCCACTTCAACCAAACAGCCCCACCCCAACACCTATCCCCTCATATTTCTCATACCTTCCTTGCTCCTCACTCCATCTCACTTACCACACGATCCCAGTATTGTTAAAAGGAGGAAATAAACATAACCAATGACTCCAATAAAGTTGAATGCCGCCATCATTATTGTCTCTACAACAGCGTCAAAAGATCCTTCCTCCGATGTATCTGGTAATTTGCTCACTGAGTCCTTTGCCGCTAATTCAACTGCAGAATCAACTACTTGGCAAGTCGTGGCACGAAGAATAGTGCCCGATGACCGCGAAGAGATACAGGGGGCTCTAACGACCCTTTTGGAAGGTCCGAATAAATTGAACCTTATTGTGACAACCGGTGGGACAGGTTTTACTATTACAGATATTACGCCCGAAGTAAGCAATTAAATCTCTGCCCTTCTTCAGATACTGATAATAGAAACAGGCGGTGAAACCGTTCTTGCAGAAAGAGGCTCCAGGACTGGTGTACGTTTGATACCTCTCAGATGGTCAGGGAATCGCTCTAAAAAGCGACTATAGACACGCTATGCTCTCAGCCTCACTCAAAATTACACCATGTTTGTTTCCCGGCGTTCGAGCTCTGTGTTCTACTAACAACTAGACGTAGTCGCGATGATGTCCCGACCTGTCGCCGGTGTTAGTGGAAGTACTGTAATCGTTACGCTCCCCGGTTCACCAAAAGGCGCCACAGAAAACCTCGGAGCCCTCATAAAATTACTCCCACATGCCTGTATCCAAGCTGCCGGGATCCAAAGCTCCCGTAAACTTCATTCTGGGGGCGTTGAATCTCTCGAAAAGCAGGCCGGTGTCCATGGGCACGGTAAACACCGCCCTAAAAGCGATAATCATGGCGGCCATCACCACCACCGCCACCATCATCACGGCCACAGCCATGACTCTTCTACCCCTGAAGTTTATACCTATGCTGAGTCGAGGGCCAATAGGCTTGGCGATCCTGTCACAAGGAGATATAGGGAAAGCCCTTACCCAATGGTTACAGTAAAAGAAGCGGCTGACATGATTGCCCGGGAAACGCAATTAAAGGAGATCGTTGAAGTTCAAGTCAATGAGGACCTAGTAGGCTATGTACTGGCTGAAGATGTCACAGCCGCGGAGAGTGTTCCTGCGTATAGGGCGAGTATTGTGGATGGGTATGCCTTAGTGCATTCGGGCGGAAAAGGAATCTATCCCGTTGTGTCCGTATCCCATGCTGCCCCAGGTTCAATTCCTCCCTTGAGCTCTGGCCAGGTGGCTCGAATCACTACAGGAGCGCCCTTACCACCTGGCGCAACCGCAGTTGTCATGGTTGAAGATACAGTCCTGAAATCTATGACCGAGGACGAGAAAGAGGAGGCAGAGGTGGAAATTCTGGCAGACAGAATAGAGGACGGGGAAAATGTCCGTGAGGTCGGCAGCGATGTTATGAGAGGAGAGGTTGTTTTAGAAAAAGGTGATATCATATCTGCGATCGGCGGAGAGGTTGGATTGCTGGCTTCTGTCGGTAGAGCTTGGGTCAAGGTATACGATAAAGTCAACGTTGGCGTATTGAGCACCGGGGATGAAGTGGTTCCCCACGGCAGGGAAGGAGAATTGCGACTTGGAGAAATACGGGACAGTAACCGCCCAGCCCTTCTAAGCGCAATCAAAGCCCAAGGATTCTCAACATTAGACCTAGGAATCGCAAGAGACAAAGCAGGAGCACTACAGTCAACATTGATAGAAGCTCTAAAAATGGTGGATGTGATCATCACGACAGGAGGCGTGTCAATGGGAGAGCTAGATCTTCTAAAGCCCACAATTGAGCAGTCTCTCAATGGTACTATTCACTTCGGAAGGGTAGCAATGAAACCGGGGAAGCCAACCACATTTGCTACGGTCGAATCGCCCAAAAAGAAGCTCATATTTGCATTGCCTGGGAACCCAGCCTCTGCGCTTGTCACCTTGCACCTGTTTGTCTTACCTTCGCTTAGGAAATCTCAAGGATACGAACACTACGACTTCCCCCGGGTCAGAGTCGTAGTCGACGAGGATATGGGACTTGATCCTCGTCCGGAGTTCCGAAGGGCATTTGTTAGGTTTGACGCAGTGGACGGGAGACTTCATGCCAGCGGAACTGGTGGGCAAAGGAGCAGTCGTATTGGTAGTGCCCATGGAGCGAATGCGGTTCTGGTAATGCCGGCGTCGAAGGAAGTTAGTGAGAAGAGGAGGGAGTTAGGATGCATTCCAAAAGGGGAGACTGTTGACGCAATTTTATGGGGACAAATTGGTTGCGCTTAGGGTTTTCCAAGATCAGAGGGTTTCGTTATTACGATAAGTTATTATAGTTCGAAATTCAATAAGGAATCGAATCGCCAATGCTTAACTAGAAGGGTGTTCAGAGCATGCTACAGGCGAAATGTCTCACTGCCAGAAAGCTTAAGTGCCTCTAGAGAAAACGCTAGAGTTTAAAATGGATAAAAAATGCAGCGTCAAGAGCTCTGAGCCAAGCCCTCTACGGTATTCTGGTTTTCACACCGTGACAGTGAACCTGGAGCTAGACTAGTAAGACTACCGAGTGAGGATTTGTGAACCTACTCGGTATTATCATAGTATGATATATGAATCAGGGCCATTACGTAGCACCAGGGAGATATCTGACTACTGTGGCCTTAGTTATGGCGGATCGGTGGTTTTACAGGTGTGCTGTATTTTCCTCCTGGTGGGAGCAGGTAGGTTAGGGCTGGAGTGAGCTCTGTTGCCACTCACCAGAGGCGTTTGGGGTGTTAGTCAGCAACTTTAGTGTCCTTCCCGCCTTTCGCATCCTTTTTCTCCTCTTCCCCTTCCTCCTTCCACGGCAACAACTCCCTTTCCTTTTCCATCATCCCCAGCTGTTTCTCATCAGTCTCGACATCTGCTTTTCCTCCTACCAGAAGGATATTTCTTAGTCGATCGTCTTACTCTTTCCACCTTTTTTTCCCCTTTATTCCTCTTCATACTTTTACGAACCCTTTACGATTCCCTTCACCCACTTCTATCCTATCTTTTTTCTCCCCTAAAAAACACCAACCTCTCCTAACGAACATCATGTCCGGCGAAGAAGATCTTATTGACTACTCCGACGACGAGGGTCTTGACGCTACCAAAGAAACTCCTGCCGTTGCTGCCAACGGAGAAGCTGCGGCAAAAAAGGCTGACGCGACTGCTTCCGCCGGTGGTCCTGCTGCCGACAAAAAGGGCTCTTACGTCGGTATTCATTCTACTGGTTTCCGCGATTTCCTTTTGAAGCCTGAGCTTCTCAGAGCTATCGTCGACTGCGGTTTCGAACATCCTTCCGAGGGTCAGTTTTTTCTCCTCCCTACATCTTGAAAGCAAAATTGCCCTCTTTTGTCACTCCTGTCTTCCTTCTGCATACTACGCGTCGCGTCTTCGTGGTGGTCTTCTCGTCGTCTCTTGTCTGGGTGGTGGTTACATTCTCGCTTAGCTCTGTGGAGCATGGGGAAGGGTGGGGAAAATCGGGGACAAATGACCTTTGTTTGTGATTGATATATACAATCACATTCAAACGGTAAAGGAAGTCGCCTGCTTAGCGATACCCGAGGACATCGTCGCGACTTTTTTGTTTCGAGCTATGGTGTATCGAGACGATTGAGGGATTCATATCATAACCACGAAAGGTTATGAAGGGAAATCGTTTCCGAAGGCTCAGAGTGGGAGGAGACAGAGATCGACGAGATAGACATACTTCTGCACACTCATACGCATACGCCTTTGCATTTGATTCCCAGTCATCACTTTTTACAAAATTCGGTCGGGAGTTAACATAAGTATTCGGGTTCGTTCTACAGTTCAGCAAGTTTGTATCCCACAGTCCATCCTCGGAACCGATGTTCTATGCCAGGCCAAATCTGGTCTTGGAAAGACGGCTGTCTTCGTCTTGACCACCCTTCAACAAGTCGATCCAGTTCCTGGAGAGGCATCTGTCTTGGTCATGTGTCACACCCGCGAGCTCGCCTATCAGATCAAGAACGAATATGCTCGATTCAGTAAATATATGCCTGAAGTGCGGACCGCGGTCTTCTACGGTGGCACACCAATGCAAAACGATGTTCAGGTTCTTAAGAATAAGGACCAGCACCCACATATCATCGTTGCCACCCCCGGACGATTAAACGCTCTTGTCAGGGATAAACACTTAAGATTGGGCAGTGTCAAAGTATTTGTCTTGGATGAGTGTGACAAGATGCTCGAGCAAATCGGTTAGTTCAAAGCACATTTCTTGCTCGCATGTTGACATCTATGGGTTGCTAATGTCTTTCTCTGATTCAGATATGCGTCGCGATGTTCAGGAAATATTCCGGGCCACTCCCCAGCAAAAGCAGGTCATGATGTTTTCAGCCACCCTTTCACAGGAGATTCGCCCCATTTGCAAGAAGTTTATGCAGTCTCCTCTTGAGATTTATGTCGATGATGAAACCAAGCTCACTCTCCACGGTCTCCAGCAATATTACGTTAAACTTGAGGAAAAGGAAAAGAATAGAAAGCTTAACGAGCTCTTGGACCAGCTTGAGTTCAACCAAGTCATCATTTTCGTCAAGAGTACTATCAGGGCCACTGAGCTTAATAGACTCCTAAACGAATGCAATTTTCCAAGCATTGCGGTTCATAGCGGAATCCCCCAGGAAGAGCGGTAAGACTTTCCCGCCACTTCGGCAGTCTCCCGCGATGTCGGCTAATTCAATATAGCATCGCCCGATACAAGCAATTCAAGGAATTCAATAAACGTATCTGCGTTGCTACCGATGTCTTTGGCCGTGGCATTGATATCGAACGTATCAATTTGGCGATTAATTATGACCTCCCTGCCGATCCGGATTCCTACTTGCATCGTGTAGGACGTGCTGGCAGATTTGGAACTAAGGGATTGAGTATCTCATTTGTAAGCTCCAAGGAAGATGCTGAGGTCCTGGACAAAATTATGGAGCGTTTCGAAGTTAGCTTGGATGAGTTCCCTGAAGGCGGGATCGATTCTAGCTCGTGAGTTCCCCTATTCGATGGTAAAGGCATGCCTAGATAGCACTTATACTAACTAGCTATAGTTACATGAATACCTAAATTTGCCGGAGGTCTCTTGTGTTTGAGTCATCTTGTTGGGGTCCTGGGGGGATTTTTTTTTTTTGAAAAAAAATTAGGTTCTCATTAATAAACATACGGTTAGGGTTGAGAAAGGTGTTTTACACGTGTGGGAAGATCGGTGATACGTTACCTAAGCATCATTATCGTTTTTTTGTTCTAGGACACATTCCCTTAATAAGCCTCGAGGCAAATTAAGCGTTGGTATTCATGTTATTTTTGCTACTAGTTTTATCTCACTTCGTATACTTCATGTACTTGATGTCTTTCTTCGCCTCGTGGAATTTTTTTTTTGTTAAGCTGAGGACTACAGTTGATTCAATAAAAAGCTTGATAGTACTCACATTTGCGATGTTAGGTGTCTACGGGATCGTTCTATGCGCATGCGCATTAGGATCTGTTAGGGTTTTATCCAAAACGCGGTTATCCTCTCGCATACTCTCTAGGTTCACCTTCCGCGTTCACTTGGCTTGTTTGCAACGCTGAACGTGCGGTAGTTTTTCTTGTACCCTGTGAGCGCCGGCCGGCAATATGCTGGCATATGACAAAAAAATGGTCTCTAGATGGGTCATTCTTACAGACTATTTCCCCACACGACCTCTTTGGATGGTTATAGTTTGTTTGGTGGTGTGGGTCCGGTGGAGGGAATCCAATGCTTGCGGTGGGCTGATCAGCCTCGTTCCCTCAGTCTGAGTGTGCGTGTGTGCGCGACATGTTGGCAGGACAGAACAGGAATAGGGGATGTGGATACTTTGCAAATAGCCCTAAGTCCAGGAGGGTCTACGAGAGTTACATATATTTATGCTAGCCGAAGCTCTCGGTAGGTGTTTGGAAGGTTTTTATAGAAAGGTAGCGGCTGTCCGAGGCTTGCCTTCAAGTGCCGTGTATGGGATTGGACGATTTCTCCCAGGCGTAAAGCTCTAAAATCCTAGGTTTTGGTCATCGATAACACAGCGAGAGTGATATTTTCGCTTGGATGAATTTGGTGGATAATTATCCAATATACGGAGGCAATACTCTCTAGAATTTTCAGCGAAAAGTCTTTCGATGTGGAGCTACAACTAGCCAAAACCCAGAGGTCACGCCCTCGATCTACGAAAGTCATCATTGACTTTGTGGGATCCGCAAAGCCTGCCGGCCCGGCAGCAGGGGAGTTGTGAAATTTTGGGTCTAAGCGCTCACAATTGGTGGTAAGTTAACAGTCGGAAGAAAATGCTCAATTCACACTAACCAAAACTCTGGTCAGCGTATCTAACTAGAACGAGTGATTGTGCATGAGTAATATGGTGTACAAGCCTAACTCCTCTCCAACGTCCTGAGCCGTTCAAGTCTATTATCTCCACGGCCAGAGTTTGAAGGGAGAAGCGATGATGAGCGCATGGTATGCAGTGCTCATGGGAGCCGTAGGAGGATGTCATCAAAATGTACACTTGAATACAAGTATGATACTGCCATCTCCTCTGGCCCCATTTCCGGATAACAGTTTTGTCCTTATGCTAAGCTATCCACCTACGCCTACTGGATCTAATTACAAAAGAAGTCGAAGGGTCTATCTATAGTGTTTTTTCAGCGAGCGTGGAAGTCCAATAAGCAGCATGACAGTATCGCCCAGCTTATGATCCTAATCGAAAGAGAAACCGCACAGGGACACTTCTCCTTTCCTTATCTTAGTCCCGTGGCTCACCTGGATGATGCTTCGGACTCTCAGTCTTCCCTTTGCCAGTAGCCTCTGGTGGTCATTGCTGTGCGTTGCCTGTGCTACAGATTACAACACTTAGCCACCCCTTCGTAGGCGTCCGGAGATAGAAACAACAGCTATCTCCTCGAACTATCCAATAAACCCCGCCAGCGGGGGCGAATGGAGGGAAGGAGTGGGAGGGTGAAGAAGGAGAAGAAGGAGCAAAAGCAAGACCAGCAAGTGTCAAGGGAAGTCTTTTGTAGGCCCGGAGGCAAAGTAGGCCAGGTTTAGTGGGTTACTTTAAGCCGCCCACCCCCCTCTTGAGGCCTTCGGGGACATTTGCTGGTCACTCCAGTAATGTACCTACCATCCCCTCTGCTACAGATGTCGAGCCAGCACATAATATAATAGGTTTAATTTCACCAACTTCACTTCCGCATTATTGAGATTGTGGGCCGTATTTCGCCCACTAAATTTTCTTCGTGCTTCCAGGGAAAGACTATAGTATATAAAGTGGGTGGTTCCCCCCTTCCTTTCTCGTTTCCATGTTCTCCTGTCCCTCTCCATCCCGGGAAAAAAGGCATTCACACCTACACACATACTTCTTGGTAGCAACCCTCACGATGTGCATACGCCCCTCCAGAGCAGCCGCATAATCTAACTCTTGATGCTGCAAGAAACACCTTCCGAGACAATACGGTAATCCGAGCGAGATCCACGTTAATTGAGGGCCGTTCCCACATCCCCCCATCCTACCGCAATAACATGACTTGCTTTCTGTTCATTTCAGCAACGTCACGAGTTGCAATACCATCATGGCGTGGCTATCCGAGGTATCATCACCTGCAACAACTGTGACTGCCGATTCCCTTCCGGAAGAATAGCCAATAAGACAAACACGTACAGCTTCCATTTCGCAATCAATACTAGATGCGAATCCTCATTATGGTGTATTAGCTGCAGCTGGTGAATCTCTTGCCCATGCTCCTTCGCAGAAAGACTTGCAGCAAGTTTCTATCGGTAGTGGAAATGGCCGGGGTTGGAGGGGAAGTACTATATCGGGTGCGGAGAGTCCACGGACCGAAATAGGATTGTGTGCTGCCGCGATTGACGAGGAGGAGGCAGGTAGAAGGAGTAGGGAAATTTCCCCTCTGCGGGGCGTAATAGACGTTGCTGAAACAAAAAAAGATGATCGGACTGTGGAGATGCTAGAGCAGGATGGTAGTGGGCAGGAGGGTGCTGAACATGGTTGGTTGCTAACTAGGTTCAACGGGTCGATGGCCTTCTAGAAGTGTTTTACAAAACCAATGGTTCGATTTCATAATTGCGCTCCAACAGGCTATTTGTATTTTCAATTTCTGACTTTCATCACAGGGCTTCTCTATCACAATTTATATGCTTAACGTTGCTGCCTGGAGTGGGATGTTATTCTTACTCCTCTGTAACGCGGGGTCGGCAATATGTCCACCTTATTTCAAGGATATCAATTAGTATTATAAGAGTTGTCAGTATTTTGGCAGTTTATGCTATGGTTGAAAGATATTTTGGGATATCTTCGACTGCCTATTGTTTGGTTTGTTGAAGAACAGGAGTTGCTGAGCCCGGTCGGTTGATGATATTCCTGGGCAGAACCTCGCTGCAGTAATCGACCTTTCTGTATTGATAGAGTATTCCACGACAAAGCGAGCCCACGGCATACCGAGAATGTCGATACAAATAATCCCTCTCGAATAAATGTTGCATTGACGTTATCGCTTTGCAGTGGGCTCGCTTCACCGTGTGTCACTGTAATCTGCTAGATTTATCTGCTACTGGATGACGTAAGCATGGGTGGGTGATTGATGGGGGTCTTCCTCATATCTACCACCCTGTTCCTCAAAGTTTGCTCAAGTGATACCTCATTATTGATATTCTTCATGCTACACTACCTAATATGCACACTTTCCTGGCAATTGTACCTCATTACTTTTTCCCCAAATCTACAATTTCAAGCTTTGTTATAAATCTGAAAACCAGAGTGGGCAATTTCAAGATTCCAAAACTGTATTGCACAACCCAGATGCCAGCAAGATCTTTAACCTCTCAAGTTTATCTGAACAGAAATATGGCTCCTCCACTTTCTTTCTTCAACCATGTTAGATACTATATTAACACTGGCTACTCAGCTACACAACTGGTTTTAACCAGTAGTACAGGTTACTAGATATGTTTTATATCTGATTTTTAGTATTATTTAATACTCAATTTTTTAGTATGTTTGATTTCAAGTATCATTTAATACTCAATATGTTTTATATTAAAATAATTTAATTTCAAGTATCATTTGATATTCAGTATATTTGATACTTGATTTAGAGTATTGTTTGATACTCAGCATATTTTATATTTGGTTTCAAGTATCAGTGGTTTTAGATATATCGGAAACTGGCAGCTGAACATTCGACTAAGATTCAGCAGAAATATCTGGGTCTTCAAAATCCAACTTTAACTGTTTGAGTACTATCTTGCAATTTTTCGAGTATTTCTAACTTTTATATATAGCATCCTTTTATAGGAACAAACTGCAATGCTAAAGTCAGAACCGAATCACAATATCCACAGCCTGCCTGAGTACTGTTGGTAAATAATCACAATTCTTATTCTGAGTCAAAGACTAGCTAATAATGTGAATCTCTGGAGACACAGTATTTCAGGCTCAACTTTTAGGCAAAATTATATGTATTGCCAAAGAGGAGATACAATCCTCAATCATCCCTGGCAGGCTCACAAAGATAAAGAGGCTTTATAATGGTTCTAAGGATGAAGTTGCACTACACGACCTTAGACCACAAGATGTGTTCCCTTACCTTGGGACTATTTATTACGAGTTGCTCAAGCATGCCCACGGTAATGATAGAATTATTACCCTTCATAGTAAGAACTACACTGTGTTAAATAATAAAGATGCTGCTCTTATCACAATCCTCAAGGTTCAGCAGGCTTTATTGATGGTATTAAGTGGAGGAAAATGAAGAAAAGGAAGAGGGAATAGACTTGGAGGCATTTACTTTATTATTGAGACTACTACAGAGCACACCTTTTTTTGTTCCCTCTATGTCTTTGCATTTCATAAAATAATAGAACTTCTCAACATAAGGCTGAGAACAGTCTCTGTCTATTTAGAAAGTAATTTCATTGCTGTACTCAAGAATCATTTTACCCTAACTACTTCCTAGCCCCAATATAAAGTAAAATGACAAGATATTTGGATAACGGAAAGCTTGATAGTAGAAGAGGATGTCTTGATGATCTCAATTCCACTCAGTGCATATGAGTTAGAATCAATTCACAGTTTCTCAATGTGCTCTTCTGTGTAATACCGTTTCTTGGTGCTATGACTCTGAAGAGTTCATGAGCTATTATTCCCTCTCCCCCCCTCTAGTGCGACTCTGTAGTCAGGTTTAACTTCACGCATTTCCCCTAGTATGCGTACTAGTCATCTTCGATAGCATCATCTCCATACAATCTAACAGTGCGAATCACTAACAATCCAGCAAAATATTAGAAACAGAGTAGCAAAACAGTGAGATTCCTCAGCAGCAGGTGACTTCAAGTCGAGCAGCGCACCACAAACCACCTCGCCTACAATAGTATCTATCATCGCACCTTCAAAAAGAAAAAGAAAATAAATATTCGGAAAATAGAACTATAATAATAATATTATTATCGTATTCTAAAGTAGCGCTCTAGCCTACCCTCACCACCCAATAATAACTTCAAGGGCTGAAAAGCACTAAGTCCACATCCCAAATCGCACGTAATACCCCATAATACCAGTATCAGCTCCTCCTCCTCATCCAACCAAACTTCTCGAAACCAACCAACCAATCAAGAATCATCGGGAAGAAAGAAGTGAGAAGGAACAAAAAAAGCAATTCCCGCTTACTGTAAGAATTGGAGTAATTGTATCATATCATACCTGGTGGTAAAAACATCCAGAATTTACCCTTCTTGGATATTATAGAGTAGAGGGTGAGGGGGAGGGAAACTAACTTTTCCCCCGCCTAGGCGGACGAAAAAAAATACACCAGACAGACCTTACCACCAGTACCATAGAAGAGGTCCTTACCTGCCACGATGCCCAATTATCATATCATACTGTACTACTTCTATAGAGCTTCCAAGAAGCTCACTAGCCTCAACTTATAATACAAACACAAAATCCGAGTGATATCACATGACCAAATACATCCCGGCGGAGCAACAACTAATTAGGCAAGTTCCGTGAACAGAGAAGGCGTGACGCGCCCTCCCCCCCCGCCGTGCCACATCGTACAAGTATTCCCCACCGGAGATCTCCATCCACCCAAATCATGTCCTGGGCTTACCATGCTCAGCCCAACTGATGTCCTGTGCCTCTACCGTTGTCAGCACCGTAACGGTATGATTCTGGTGCCGTACTAGTACACGAAAAGGGGAAGGGGCGGGAAAAAAATAAAAAATAAAAAAAAGCCATAGATCTATCGAAGTGATCCCGGAGCCTTGGGTGAAAAAAAGGTACTTTCCGATCGGGATTTCGTGGTGGCTAAGCTAAGTACTATACTGTGCAGTACCGGTACATGATGCATAAGAGATACCGGTAAGTTATCGGGGAAGGAGGGGGAAGTGAGCTTGGCCTGGGAGAGGGAGGGGGAGGGGCGAGTGCGGGGCGAGTGAGGGGGTATGAGTCGGGGGTGTAGTTTTGGTCGGTCTTGAGCCTCTGGTTACAGTATCATACTGGTAGAGATTAATTATAGTATGGTATGTACCGTATCATAACCGCCTGTTAGGATGAGGTCGGCGGCTTTTTTAAGCTTCTTTTTTATAGACGAGGATACGGGGGGAATACAAGTTTTAGTTTGGGGCTCTGTCGGTTCTAAGTATGTATACCGGTGCTCCGAAACGGGGTACCGTAGGTTATTGTATCGGTAGTGGGGGGGAGTCTAAATTAAGCGCAAGCGACGGTGGCCGCACGCGACATCTTTCAACCTCCTTTTCCATCTCTGTCCAGTCATTGCCAACTTCACTCATCGCCATCAAACTTCACAACGACACCAAGCGCGCATAACAACCTTCCAATGGCTCGCAAAAAATCCACCAACCCTACAGCCCCCCGACACCCCCATCCCCACCTTTTCGCCCGCCTAAACTATCTCCACCAATCCGCGCATCTCCTGCTTGCCTCCGGCTCCACAAACCTCTCTAGAAACCTAGTATCCACAGCACGCACAGTTGCAAAAAGGGCCGTTATCAGGTTCGACCCATCGATAAAGCGCACATGGTGTAAGCGCTGCGACGCGGTGCTCGTACCCGGGGTGAGCTGTGAGCATAGGATAGAGAATTTGAGTAAGGGCGGGAGGAAGGCGTGGGCGGATGTGTTGATTGTTAGGTGTTGGGGATGTGGGTGTTTGAAGAGGTTTCCTGTAGGGAGGGTAGCGCATGAGAAGGGAGGAAATGAAAGTGGGAGGGTGCAGGAGGGGGAATATCATGTTGCGGGGGAGGGGAAGGAGAAGGAGGAAGATACTGGAGGCGGCCCTACGAGATGATGTATATCACAAGTATCGCTGTCCTTAATACACCAAATATCAAAAGTCATTCCGGCATAACAAGTTCACCGCCCTAATCAATCGCAAGAGCAACAATTCTCACCTAAATTTCCCACAGCCACACAGATATAATATATACACAGACCAGCCCCCAGCTCCCAAAACCAGCAAGATAGGCAGCCGGAGAATGCGAAAAAAGAGCAGGGCCATTAGAACAAAAATAAAGAAAGAGGAACCCCCCCCCCATTGCAAAGCCACACATTCATACCGGAGCCGATTTTCCTTGATAAAAAGGTATTAGGAGACTAGATACTAAACGAAGCCGTTTGAGGGTAGGAGGGTGATAGATAGATAGGGCAATAGGCGAAACCCAAGTATGTGCTTGAAAAAATTAAGATAAAAGGAAAAGAAACTGGATGTATGCTTGGGCAGTCAGGGGATAACGGACAATTGTAAAAACCGATGATCGGCAAAAGGATACAAGGAGACAAAAAAGAAATAATGTCCAATGGGTGTATGCGCTTCCGACCCTCCTCCCATAGCCCTTCGCCGCCCTCAATATCAAACACAAAGCAAACATAAATCGTAATAGGCTTCGATTTGCGCCAGGCATCTCCTTTGTTTTGCGTGTGCTCCCCACCTGTCTATCGCCTCCCTTCGTATGAAATCCCCAACTAAATCGCAAAACCGAACCCCGCGCGAGAACAGAGAAAAGAGAAAAAGAAAAAAAGAAACCCAAATACATACTTGCCATCGTTGCTTAATGAAGAGGAAGAAGGATAAAAGGAGATAGTTGAGCCGATGAAGTTGAGAGAGTACATAACGAGCAGGGCAGCGTTTAGCCGAATAAAATTATAAGATGCACAAGATATGACCTTGAATGAAACCGTGATATTACACCCGACCCAGAAGATATAAAGTAGACAAGAAAGCTGAAAAACTTATGTACGGAAGTTGCAGATGTGGATTTGCTGTGATCCTGTCCACACTAATACCTTTCAATTTCCCCATTGCCCAACCTCAATCCTAAGGAGGCGCAGACAGAAAACATTTAAATTAGGGGGAAAAAAGGGGAGAGTGGGCAGGAAGTATGACTAGGGGAAAAAAATGATAACAAAAAAAAACTAAACCTTAGAGGTAAAAACATGCAATCCGCAGGGACTCGTTTTTTTCATACCCGAACTTTTGAACATAGGCGTGCTGCACCTTTTTTCTCGAATATGCAAACCAATCTTCACTGCACATCCCCGGGAAATCTATCGAACCGTCGTCTCTATTCTTCGCCCAAGACTACTCGAACTGCTGGAGGCTGAGTGCCCAGCGCCACTGCTGCCGCTGTCGTTACTCGCACTAGCGCTAGCACTACCCGTCGTACTTCGATCGCGGTTACTTGGCGGACCTTTTAACGGATTGATTTGGCTTACCCCGTTAGAGATCTGTTCAGCTCGATGCAGCGGTCCTTGACCTTCGAGATATCTTGGAACAGGCTGTCTCGTCGGACCGTTCGGAACGTGACCATTTTGTTGATAACCGTTAGGTCCATAACCATTCGGGGGGTGGCCATTTGGTGGCCCCCTATAACCCCGCTGGTCTTGAGGGTATCCAGGCCGAGGCCCGTGACCATTAGGCGCCCCAGGTGGTCCGTTAGGTGACATGCTTGTTCGGCGGACCGGCTGTTGTGGCGAGGCCATCGGTGGATAAGGGCCACCCCTTAAACCCGGGATATCACGTAAATCTTCACGTTGAGCTGTCAAGGAATTCGCCCGTGAATTATCAGACAGCGTTTTCCGATCCACATGACCATATCGATCTGACGAATAGCCAATCAAGGGATTGCTCGTGATCGGCTCGTGCAGGCTCGGAATATCGTTCATAAGCCTCGCACTAGCCCTGTTTCTGGGGCCAGGCCTATGAGGAGCCGTCGGGTGCCTAGCACGTCCTGGTTGCATCGTAACCTCTGCATCGTGTCCTTTGAGATTGCTCGCACTAGGTAGTCTTCTGGTTCGTCGCGTAGTAACGCTCATCATGTCAAAATTGTCTGGGTCAATAGGAGGCATTGGTGGTAGTGCTTCGACATACATATCGTCGTCGTCAGCATCATCGTCATATACGCTTTTTGAGCGGCTCTTTCTCCGACCATGCTTGCCCATCTGCCGAAGCCCCAGCTCCTGCTCGCGTAGGGCCAGTTCTCGCTGTCTCAGCGCCAGCTCCCGTTCTCGAAGAGCAATGTCGCCTCCATTGTATCCTCCTCCAATACCCCCACCCCCAGCATATACATTACCCATTTCATCGCCCACCATATCTCCATATAAGGCTATGTGTCCAAACTCCTCCAACAGTACCTCCTCATCTATAGAGTCCCTTCGGGAGGGTGTTGCGGAGGGCGGCCCCGGCGAATATGAGCCATTTCTTCGAGGGTAGCCATTGGGGTGTAGGCCATTTGGTGGCCCATTAGGCGGTGGGCCACTGAATTGAGGAGGAGGTGGGGGTCCACGCCTAGCTCCCATTTGATGGTCAGGCCCAGGACCGCCTCTAGGTAGCGGAGGTCGGCGATTGTTCGGCATTGCTCCATTCGGCTGTTGCCCAGGCGGAGGCCCTGGAGGACCGCGCATTTGCCTCTGTGTAGGTTGCATAATTGATGCTGATGGCGATACGGGAGGTCTCGACTGGGCAACCGCCTGTGCATGGTGAAGCATTGTATACAATGACTGGCAACAACTAGCCTTCACGTCTACCAGTTGTGCAAATTTGATCGGCGAACCCAGATATGATTCAATTTCCATTGGCCTTCGAGCAACAAAATCTTGATAGAACATTGACTGCTGTGTTGCTTGTAATTGAGCATTGATTGTCCGTTGTTTGAAATCTGGTGGGAAAGAGCACTTTTGTGCTTTTGCAATCTCCATGAGCTCATCGATTATATCCGAAATTAGCTTTTTAACACCAGTTTTCTCCATCAATTGACTGTGAACTGGCGTCTCCAGTAATACACTTAGTGGTTGGAATGCTATCGGCCTGTTTGACTGTTAGTAATGCTTCCTCAAGCGGGCACAGCATCCCGAGAACTTACCCTATCATTCTTTCCCACTGCTCCTGTCTGATATTTGTAGAGACATGGCATTCGACCTGACCGGAGGCAAGAGTCAACGCCAGGGCTTCTGCCATATCCATTTGGATGCTCATTGGAATGCTTGCATTCTGGCTTGTCGAACCCAACCAAACCTCTGAATTATTTACGTGCTCAAACTCGCTCGGGCCAAGTTGGTTAATGATTGTTCCAGCTACAAGCGATAGCACGATATTTGTAGGATAGCGGGACTCTAGGTAGGCCTCTACTCCCAAACAAGATGTGGTATTGACAACTATGCAAGTGTGTTGTGGCGTGACAACAGATTCGATTATGCTTCCTAGGTCATAGACGTCTGGCAATGCTTTGACACACAATATAACATAGTCAAATCCTGCGGTCGCAGCAGCAGCTTCTTCGGGAGTCCGGACAACTGGTTTAAGGAGTCAGTACCCAGCCATCAATCAAACGATTCAAAGTTTGTGCCCACCAGCATGCAGTTTAAACCTCTCGTTGCCATATTTGTTTGATCTAGGGAAACGTCAGCAAGTCGTACGAATACTTTCCTTATGCAAGCAGACAAACTTGAAGGAAATCCCATATTGGGATACCGAATCAAATCCCGACTTCCATACTAATGTGACATCGCAGGCGCGCGTGGCCTGTAACCTCCACGAAAGAAATGCAGATACGGGATTAGAACCCACTAATAATTTGTTAGCAAAATCCCACCCAGTCCACTTCCGATAACGGGACATACGACCCACCTGAGAGTATTCGCAACCGGGGCGCGGCAGGTGCCATGAGGATTGTTGTTGATGATGAGAAGGAGTGAAAATAATGTGGGAAGAGATTGGCACCGTTAGAAGAAATACTTATTGGCAGCGTTAGGAATCCAGTTGAATAGAAGGGTTGCTTTTTCTATGGTTCCAAAGGAATGCCGGGACTCGTCAGGGGGACCAAACTGCTATGCTACGGCACAGAAAGCGTAGAATAAACAAAGGATCCGATGCAGGAGTGGTGAGTGACGAGAATAGAATGAATGTGGGAAAGAGAGGCTCTCTCTGTAAGTAAGTAAGTAGACCAGGGAACGAAAGTGGGCGGGTAAGAAAGAGCGAGCGTGGAGGGTTTGATGGGGCGGAGGTAGGGACAGAGCCCTGTTGGTCCGGCCGTTTCACTGTTGATAAGCCGCCAGAATGAAAACGGGGCAGCAGCAAGCCAGAGAGTTGTCTCAAGCTACAATCCCAATGGTGCAGCAATTATGAAGGACGCTGCTACTCAAGAGAATAGTCCAGCTCTTAATTGCTAGATATTCGACGGAGATAGCAGTGGAAGAGGGAGATGAGAGAGCGGAGGAGGGTGAAGATTAGGTAGGGTAGTGCGCGAGTGCAGGCAAGAGGCAAGAAATGAGGGAGTTGCAAAAGATCTGTGGATGTCTACTACGACAGCCCAAAAGTGAGGACGACGACGACGACAAAGAGGTGGTGGGGTGGGGGGATCAAATAATAATAATACTGGTAATGGCGAAACCAGCTGCAGTAATAGCAGTAATACATGGCTACCCAATCGCGGCCCACTTCACATTTTTTCCCACTTTTCCTTTCTTTTTTCCTTTTTTTTTTCTTCTTCTTCTTCCCTTTTTCTCACTTGGCCTTTCCTGGGCGCAGCAGCTTCCGTGCCGTTGGAAGGAAAAAGCGCGACAAGAACGGAGCCCAGATACCGGGAGTGAATGGACAGCTCGAGTCACACCTTGATACAGTATCTTGGTTGCATCTCCCGTATTTTATTTAATCTATACATTTCGCAACACGAGAGGGAGAAAATGCAGGCAGGACAACGAGAAATTAGTACTTTTGTCTCCTCTAGTATTGATATTAATTAAAGGGCCAAACAAGTTTACTGATTATCTATCATGTGCCAATACTAGCACCACTGCTTCCCTTCCACATTGGTACCGTAGTGGTACCGTACAGTGGAGCAATTGCTCCGTACCCGGTATTGGTGAACAAGCCAAGTCTAACCGCAGCCCATTTTCATTCAGCGGAAGGCGAACAGAGATTGAACGGTGCATGAGAGAATGTTCAGATTGGGCCTTCTTACCCTGCAGTTGAAGTGCCGGTATCATGTTATACGCATACTATCACAGGACAGGAAAGAGCTGGCTCTAGGGAAGAAATACCTGTAGCATACCGTTCACTGAATATCTGCGCACCAGATACGATGCCCTCAGGCGGAGATAGCTGTGAAAACCTAGCTGTTTGTGTCGCCGAAGGAATCCTTCCTTCGGCAAACAAAACAAACAACCAGAAGAGGTGTTTTTCTTGCAGGCATTCGCCCTTCAAGCACTCAAGCACTGGACTGTACCCAACACCTAGAGCAACGGGAGCTTTCAATTATGGATTGCTTAGTCGAGTGTTGTCCGAGTAATTTGGGGGCAGGAGAACCAACCAAAATTGGGATACCGAGATTTCCTGCAATTTTTACCCTATCTTTTCATAGCGCATACCGTGGCCACAAAGGAGCCATAGTACTGGCATACCGCATCTACTGATAGTATCTCTCCCGCTCAGAGATCAGCCACATTCAAACACATGTCCATACAATTGTACTCAGCAGAAACACCAAGGTTTGATACCAAGAAATCGCTGTGTCTCTCCGACCCGTCTTTCCCATCGACCAATTCATAATCTCCCTCAACCCCCAAGAAAATCAATCGAGGACTTACCTTACTTGAGTAACTCTGCAGGCTGCAAGGTAGAAACACTCGCACGTAGAGGGTTCCAGTGAGCTGTGCGCTGGACAAATAACATGAGGAAGCTTTCTATTGACAAAGCGACGCGGCAAGACGTCATCTCAAATGCGAACACACCAACCAACGAATCCCTACAACACTTCTGCAAGCCACAACCAAAGGACGGGAATCACATCTTTCCTCCACTCCCGCGCCAGCTAACAGATTTCGGGGGATAGCTTTATTATACGAGTACAAAACCTCCCCAAAAACCGCCCCCATCCGCCGTTATCTAGAACCGCGAGAGAAACACGAGCAAAGGGATTGGGTTGAGGGTCGACGCGACCGCGGTGTCTTTTTCGCGGATCCGACCCGGGATCCTCAGCTCTGCTCCCATCCTCCAATTTACATTGCATTGCCAAGCTCGTGTCATCGCCTAAACCAGGGTTGCCCAATGGAAGGTGTCGCAGCCGTTGGCGTGAGACCATCTCTCATCCCTGTTCGCCAGCGAGTCGCATCCAATCTGGCAGTTAACGGGCGTAGCCACTGACGAATTACGGCTTCAGGTGAGGTTCCAGAGGTGCTGTATCGAAAATATGGCTGATGTATAGTTATCGTGCTACTTAGATCGAGGTCACTAAGCATACCGGTACTAGTACTGTTTGCCTACCGATATCTATCCACCCAGCAAAGGAACCTCTCGTGAGTAGGCGGCCACAAGCACTGGTATCAACGAAAGCGCCTGTCCCGAGGTATAGTATGGTACAAGTGCTAGCGCGCACGCATAACTATTTTTAGGGAACTTATAATCCCAGTCGAATTCACATTCGCCACAGACACCCGTGAGTACCGGTACTAGCATCCGTCTACGCACTCGAAGGCCGGTACTTGTGCACTACCGGTACGGTACCGTATTTATCTCCACCTTGGGGAGATCGTGCCTGATACGGTAGGACGCAATGCACCTGCGCGTCAGGACTTCCCAAGACAACCGACCGCTAAGTGCATACTTCACGGGCTCCGGAATGCACCGCCAGCGATTTGCACCAAACGGTAAAGCACATTCCCTGTCGGCACTTTCGTTAATCCAACTTATGTTGACTGCTGCTCAGAGTCCGGTAAGTTATGGAACAGTTACTCAAGGTTAACCAGCCAAATATATCTCTGTCTGTTCCGGTTAATGGGTTCCTACCCTTATATTGAAATACGGACAATGTTCGGCAAAATTATTAAGCCTCAAATTTATCGTTGCGGTGTTAGAGTTCTCTCGAACTCTGGCGAACTCGTGGGAGATCGTGAAAAACTTATTTCTAACCGGCAGGGAGATCATTCGACCGGGCCATCGCTTTCTCCACCCAGCTGAAACGTGAACGCTGAAATCGGAGAAATTAGCCTAACGTCGTCTTTGAGGATAAATTCGATACTTAAATCACCTATTATACCTGGGATTCTGCTACCGTATTGCATTGGCATTTTGAAAAGTATTCGGACACCTTGTTATTATTAACACTTGTCTTTACGCCAAGTGTCCGAATACCTTATGAATAGTCAATTACGATACGGTACTCTGGCTCGAATTCTAGACAATTCGACTATTCCTTGCTTACCCGGGATTGGTCAATCTGATTGGCTTGGTCGGCAAACATGCCGCCCTAAGATCCGGCGATTCTTTTTCCTGCAGGAACCGGAACCATCTGTCATGTTGTCACGCTTTTCACAGTTTAATCTTCTAGTTGCCGTGAACCATTTTCCATCTCCCAAAGAGGCCTCCAGTTCATTTTAGCAGTCGAGACTTTAAAATTGCTGTGGGGTACGGTCCGGTAGTTTAGCGGCCTAATACACGGTGCTTACAGGGCGGCTCAGAGTGTCCACCTCCGACTCCTTCAATTCACGAATACCGCACCTGTTCAAGGGCCGCCCCCGTAGGAATAATGCGCCGCAGGCTTTATGCACTCGAACTATAGAAAACCCAAAGCAAGCTAGAAAACTGTTCTACTGATTAGGGGCACTGTATGGATTACTGTTATTGGATTGAGGATTTAATCTCTCAGGGATAAGCGAGGGAGCCATGGAATATTAAGGCTACATCACCAATTTGCACTCGACTGTGTGGTTTAATTTAGATCCCATTCCTCTGGGATGCAGAATTGGTGTGGTGATTGAGCACTTTTTCCTCCTCACTGAGAAGGTAAACCATCCCAGCGGATAGCCGACCTATCGATTCAGAATGTTAGCCTAGCTTGGGGCGAATCGATAAGACAATCGAGAAAAGGTGCATTCATGCCCTCTTTTACGAGTAGAAATGCAAAGCACTTGGCCTCGATGAGCTTAGACCCACGTCTACATCCATCCTACCAGTGCGCGAGAGACCTCAAATCGTGATTGCCAATCGGGTTGCTCACCTACCGGGGCCATCCGAAGACCCTTAACCCTAACCCTGCAATACATAACGCAGCGCAATAGTGCTCGTATGATATCGTACTTGCGAAAATCAAAAGTGTCGGGAAGTCTTGGCCCGGCTCAGCCAAAAAAAAAAATAGTCAGATTTTCGGACACTTCTGATTTTTAAAGCGCGGTGTCGGTGCCGAATCCAGGTGCTGTCTCACTACATCGCAGGTGCGTCTTGTGCCCTATAAGTATCTCAACGAATACAAATATGGTACCGGTATACTGGTCGAATACCGCACTCCATTTCGACTACATTGTCCGATTTTACTACTCATGTTCTCTAGTGCTGGCAGACTATGGAGGCGTGGTGAACCGGCAAGCCTACTGAGAAGTACAGGGGCGGCGCGATAAGGTATACTTGTTGGTCCGGGTGTCATAGTACGATGGCATTCCAACCAACAGCTAAGCCCAGAGGTTATGATACTCAGTTTTTACTGTGAATTCCCGCTGATTCTCCCCTGGGGTCATCACCGACGGCATTGTGCCTGAAGGTTCCCAGCTCTGTATCACATCGTGCCTATCTCACATCGTGCCTATCGTATCAAAGGCTTCTATTTCTGGTGCTATAATAAGATAGGGGAGCGTAGACTAAGACTATCCGACGCCGGGATAATATTAAACTTCAAACTGGAGGCCTTCAGTATAATATTTCAACCTAAAGCAGGTCTTGGCCCTACGTTACAGTAGGTAGTTCCGTCCAGAAGATACTAAATTCGGACCACAAGGATATTGGTGCAGAAAGGGGCTTTTAATTTCTGTCTCAGGCGTGAATAAATCGGTAGATTTATGTTCCGATCATCACCTCGATCAGGGCCACCCCAGGGTAAGACAAGGCCAGAGAAATTTCCCATTGAAAAAAATAAAAAATAAAATAGATAATCAACCTCTAGTCTCCTCTGGTGGGCTTCCCTAAATTTTACCACCATAGGGCAGAAACTTCTACTACAAGTCCTATATTATAACAGTTACAATGCTTCACGGATCACCACATTTATAATACAATTCGAGTCGAATGCAGCGTCTCATTTGCAAGAAAGAAAATATACTACATCTTCTCGCGCGCGCCCTCTACTCTGGATTTATCATGATGATAGTTTTGAATTCCGGAGGCGCCAACACCCCTTCGTGCGTTTTCAAGCACTTGAACAGCGTTGCTTATTCGTGCAGTGCGAAGAACAAGTGGCAAGACGACTTGAAAATCCCCTACTGTAATGTATTGACAGAATCATCAAGATTTATGGCATTTCCCGGTTTGTCGCTAAATTTTCGCACCAAAATCACCGACTTTTTGTCCTACGAGTGCTGGTCTCTCATGACCACTCTCTAACCAACATAATATAAAAAATATTCGGGGCAAGTACGGACCCGGGATGCTCGGATGTTTGTTTGTTTCAGAGGCACGATAGCTGCAAGCCAAAACGCAGGAGGTGGAGAGGGGAAGAGACGAAAACTTGACAGGAGATACTTGATAATCTTGCATTTTTCTCATCCTCCCCTTTTTTTATTTTTTTTATTTTTAATTTTCAATTCGGTTGTGGTGGGGGGCTCTCTTAACAGGAGTATTTCTAATCCGAACTCATTCATTTTTCGATGAGGCATATTAGTATGATAATAAGCTAGAGATTCGGAAATTCAGAAAGTGGAGCGCTAGGGTTCGAAGATTTGATGTGGGAGGATCACAAACTAAGCACTCCGGCTATTAGCTCCGGTATTGATCCCACTGCTGTGAGAGGGGGTTACTCGAGAAATTTACCAGGAAAGAGGATGGACACTTTTTCTAACCAGACATGTGAGGAATTCGCCTGCGTTACTAAGCAAAATAAATGTCGTATCGTCCCGGCACGGTCGGTCGGTCGGTCTTCCGGCTTAAGGTTTCTCCCACCCACACTATAATTATTATGATATGAGTGCCGGTAGGTACTTGTACCACATTCCCCCCTGTTGATGGCTGACCTACCACGCGTCAATGCCGCACGGCCGTTTTACAGTATTGGTTCCGCAGCGACAGTGCCGTATCACTTTCCCTTTTTTCTATTTTCGCCGACCATTCCTGTTTGTCCGCTTCGGAGGGCTGACTGAACCTGTCTTGTCTTTTACACTGCATTGTATGGTCTCGTCTCGTCTCGCTATTGATTTGATTGACAGCTCACTGCTTGGGTTTAAATTAAAGATTGGGACGGGGTGACATTGACATTATATCTTTGTTGCAACAACTACGACTTTTGGTTGTCGCACTGCCTCAATCATTAATTGGCGCTCAAGTAGAAAGCTTACCTTACGGCACCGTAAGGTTCTCCTTCTCCGTCATGTTCAATCCCCCCGGGTCGCGGGCGTGGGGAGGATGGGGAAAGTGGGAACCAGGCACCTGTTGGGTTGGCGGGGTGGCGATATTTCGCGGCAATGGTAATAAGAAGCGCCGGGGATGGTCTCACTCCGACTCGCCGTGGCGGAGGTGTATCCTGGGGATCTGCGGCTGGAACGTGTTTTGCTTGCTGGCACTCTTCCTTTTTCTGTGGATAAATTGGGGTTTCCTCCCGTTCGCTCATTTTGTTGTTGGATTGTCTTTCTTTCTTTCTTTTATTTTTATTTTTATTTTCTCCTCACCGCATCTATCACATCCCCCCCCGTTGCCCATTGTCGAAGCATCACTGGATAGCTTGTGGTTTTACTTACTTACTTTGCCCTTCGCAGATGTAAGTGCCCTTCTCACAGGCGATGAGAATCACACTGCTCTGCTTCCATCTCAATTTCTGCCCCGTGTTTTGTACCGTGCAATAGAGGACGTCGAAAATCTCAACAGCTGTATCCTAACCGATCATGTAATATCACTCGTTATACTCTTCCCCACTTACCGACCCCGGGAATGACTCGCTCGACATTTGCGCAAAGATAGATAAGTTAATAAATACCGGTCGTATGTACCATACCCTATCGTGCTCACGGTATAATACTATCTGTATGGTTAAAAATCTATTATTCCGAACCTTTAACCATACAGAACCGGCGTACCGCATGACAACACCCACCCCTGCCCCCCACCTTACCGAGTGATAATCTGTAAATACATGCTGCGCGGAACGAAATGCACCCGCTGAGCGATACCGGTATCATACTCTCGCATCTCGTCCTGCAGGGTTTTTGGCTTGGGATAACCTTGCAGAAGTGCTATGATACTATAGTAATGATAATCTAACCTAGCTATGGGAAAAAAATTGAATTGGGTTTTCGGACGGGGGTTCTGGGAGTACTTCCTTGTGTTGCTGTTGAAACGTAGATTGGACCTGACCGGGTAGTATGCTCGGGCTGTTGTAGACTCTGGTGGTATTGTGTAGGGTTGCTTGTGTGTGCTCAAATTGGGAGATTCTATTCTTTTTTATATTGTATGCTTCGCTCGTTTGTTGGGAATGGGTTAGAAGGGAGTTCATGTACTGTAGAAAGCTATACCGGGCACTTCTCGTCTTTTGCTTTACTGGTTTGGTACGCGGATATAGTTAATTATGGATAAAGTCGTTGGGCTTTTTTTCCTCTTCTCTGTTCACAGATTTAGTATGTGTGCTTGTAGTTCTGTTATATATTTTTCCTATTCATCCTTTCTGCCTTTTTGATTCGTTAGGGAGGGGGTGTATTCGGCTCCTAGCATATACCCTAATATGGGACACTTCTTTGGATACTGCTTTTTTCTCCCTCTTTCTTTCTTTCTTTTAAGCTGCGTCCTCACGATATATTGCTAATTTATATAGCACATAGGGCTTAAGCACCGCCTTTTTCATTCTCAAAGTAAGTTGTTCTCGCGGATTTCTTGACATCGGGGGGCGTTAGCTTCGAACAGACGTATATGCTCGGGGTGCATCTTTTGTCCTATAGACTATGGCGATCGGGCTGTCATAGTACCAGTTTGGCGCAAAGGATGTGCCACTCAGAATCTTCACCGGCTGCTTGCGCTATATATAATTTCATTAGCAAGCAAATTAGGTTTCCTCTCTACCAGCTGGCCTGACCAGACAAGCGCAGGTAGGGAAAAGGACATGTTTGCGATGGGAACTTTTATGCAAACAATCCTAGACATACCGTAGGGGCCTGTCAGTGGGGTTCCCTCGGGTGGGTGATTTTGACCGGGGGTGTTGGGCGGGCAGTGTTAGTCATATATAACATTTTCAGTTTCAATGCTGGGCAGCTATGCTTCTGAGCTTTGGGCGGGAAGGTTGTAGAAGCTTTTGCCTCCCCGGCGTGTGAATGGGGGGAAAGGAAGGTTGTGTCTTTTGGTTCTTGTAAGGGTTGATCTGTGGAACAACGTTTGGTGGTTTTGCGATCTGCGTTGGGGCACAGGGTGAACACTATTATAGATGAGAGGCCGGAGGAGCTTGGTATCGTGTGCTGGTATATCATACCCAGTACTAACGCCTATACTTTATCTACCCTCCCCCCTAGAGTCTTTCTGGGTGGTCCTGGGGTTTCAAGGCTCCCGAATACTATATGGGACTTCCGGTTTTACCCCAACTTTGTCAAGGACTTGTTATGTCGTATATCGAGCTACACTGGTTCAAGCCCCATGAAGGGGGGGGAATATAGACCGTGCGTACATCCCACCGAAGACAGATATTTCGCTACGATGCCTAACATATTGGTCCAAGAAGTGTATCAAACGGGGAAGTGAACCCGTTAAAAATGCACCAAAAAGTGGAAATCTGGATCTCTTAAGCGAGGCACGATGCTAAGAAGCCGAGATTCAGGATGGTAGGAGATATTATATCTCTGATGGCGTATTATCAGGTGTCAGATTTGGCCCTTTTTTTATGAAGCTATGATACACTAACTGTAAATTGAGTTAGCTTAGGAGTATGATACTTGGGACAGGTATGGCTGGTGCTAGGATTTCTTGATGATCGCATCTATCTTGGTATTGAACTAATCTATTTTGCGGTAGAGCAGTATATACTCGCACAGGGATGCAAAAAACGAAAAAAAAACGAAAAAAAAAAAAAAGATCAGCAAGATTGCCCATGGGGTCAAGTCGAGAGGAAAGCACTTTGGAAAACAATGGGGCCTAGAAGACATCAGAAAGCCGGATGATGGCTTAGGGAAGAGAGCACCGGTACTCCACTATATCGTAGCCTAATCTTGACTATTTTGCTGTATGGTTAGGTAAGGTGAGTTCTGAATAGGCATACCTAACTACTGTACGTTGTGCAACAACATGTGTTTAAGACGCTTCACGACCTGATCGCTTTTCATTCATTGCCACATCGATCATCCTCCTGTTCCCTGCTTTGATGTGCAGCTTTTTTCCGATTTTTTTTTTATCCTTGTGCGAGTACGTGCATTATTACGCCATGCTGTACCCCCACCCCATTTCATAATCACCCCTTCGAAGAAGGGATAATTTACTAGAAGAATAAGAACGAAACCGAAGAATCCAGTCTTGAGATAACTCTACTCAACACTACATCCCGACTACTACCCTACTACGCCTTTTTCCCAGGATACCGCTAATTCACCATTGAAAACCACTTTTTTTTCTTTCCTTTTTCTTTTTTAATCCCTTCCTTTAATCGCTCCAGCCCGGGCGTTGTTTATTCTCCTATGTAGCGAGCGGGATTAAGGATCTCGGGGACGGGGGGAGGAGGGGAGGAAAGCGGGCTTCGACAATAGCGAAATCCACTACCGCCTCTCATAAGAGTCTTTTGGAAAAATTGGGGAGAAAAGCGGAAGGAATTATGATGCTGCGAACCGATCTTTATATTATAGCCTTAGATTTTTCTGATATATTGAAAAAAGGGGAGTGTCTTGTTTAATTTGATATCTCGTGCTTACTAGCGTTTTTCGGCATCTGGGCTATTGTTATTATTCCTCTAGGAGTATAGTATTATAATAAGGAGTGGGTGGAATTATAGCATACGGGCCGGCAGTCATGCTCGAGTTCCAAGGGCAAAAATCGAGAATTCCAGAAGGTGGTGGATGTTTGTTGGAGGGTCGATTGGGGTCAATTGAGATGAGGTGAAGTGAGCTTCGATAGTATATACATCTAGAGTATTTGTAGGTGTTGTGGTTAAGTTGGAATTGAAAGACTAGATATTATGTATGGTATTCTGTATAGTGCCTTGAGGGTGAGTGGGAGGAGGGATGCGTCGCTTGTAAATTTATAGGATTTATGATACTTGGCAATGGCTTGCGTGTGTAATCTTTGTTTTGGTACTGTACGATGCTTTGGGAGCTGTGATAATTGGTCCACCCATTGATATTAACTCTCCTGTAAATGCTATTCTAAAAGAGCGCATTCGGACTCGTACCTGTATATTTCGGATAAAACGTCATCAATTAATTACCATTCTTATAGCCGGACTTAAAAGTACACTCAAATGCACCCCCCCCCTCCTCCCTCCGTTCACGATAGAACAAGTCCCGATTACACACCCTCATCAGGAACCTCCTCCATCTCCGCTTGAAACTTGGAAAATTCCACATCCACATCAGGTGCGGCATTGATCTTCCTTCTCACAAACCCTTCCTTTTCCTCTCCTTCTCCATCTCCTCCCTCCTCCTCCTCCTCCTCCTCACCCCGCGCAGCCCTCTCAACAAGCATCTTCTTCTTCACCGCCGCAGGCACAAATATAGCAGCTTCCTTCCTCAGGTCTCGAAGTATCGGCGCAGCAGCATACGTAGTCTGCGCAGGAGCAGTCGCCGGCTTCTGCGGGAGTTCGTGCGCAGTCCTGGGACCTCGGGGCCAGGCTTCCTTCGGCAGGAGAGGCGGAGTGCCAGGCGGCATAGGAATCTCACGAACGGAGGAGGACGTCGATTCCCCAGAATCGCTTTCGTCGGGGTCTTCTCGTTGTTTGTGGTGATGATTATGATGATTATGGGACCTCGGAGGTCGTTTCTATAATAATATAGGGCTTTATTAGCAAATTTTTCGTAGCATGAAGGGGATAGATAGATAGATAGATAGATAGATGGGTGGGTGGGTATACCTCCTCCATCTCCCCAGCACTCCTCTTGACTCCCGCCCCCTCGGCGCGTCGCTCCGGCACCTTCTCACCTAGCGCCTCCTTCGCCTTTTTTACCGCTGCTAGATCCCTCTCTAGATCCGCTAGCAACTTCTTATCGCCGGAGTTCATCTGCCCGCCCTCTTCCACCGCTTTCAATTCATCGATTTGCTTCTGTATTCGGTCGGGGTTTCGTCTCGCGAGCTTCTCCGTTCGGAGTTTTTGCTTCTCCGCTTTGCCCTTTTTCACTTGTTTGGCTTTTTCTTTTTTGTGCCAGGCTTGCATTCTTTTTGATTTTTAATTATTTTTTTCAGCGCAGTTTATCTCCCGGTATCGGATAGAGAGGAGTTGTGGATGGCGGAGGGAGGATGGGTGGTGGATATGGGGGGGGGTTTGTTATTATTTTCTGAGTTAGATCCGGGCATGTTGAGGTGAGGTTGAAATTAGGTTGTGTCAGTTGGAGCCGCATTGATCGGCCGGGTAGTTCCGTTGCGCTTGTAGGGTCTGTGAGTGAGTTTTTGTGACGTCTTGCCGAATGGGGAAATTTGGAGGTTTGGCAACTGTGGGGTTCTTTTTACACTTGACGACATACGGGTAACATGAGGAGTGATCATAGTAGTTGCCTCCCTTTTTTTATCTCTATAGTATGAGCTTGTTTGATAGCTGAATTCCCAACTATGAGGTAATTGGCTTCTTCTTCCGCTATTTTGCGGCATATTCGAAGACCCCCACCAGCCCTACTAAAACAGAGACATCGATCAACTACAACTCACTGGCCGTAATCATGGGCCCCTCCACTTCCTATAATTAAAGCCAATACTAATATTAGCATAAAACTCTTTGAACCATGCTTATGAGCCGTGCTGGACTTACCTCACGCTTCTCCCTCCCACATAGCGTCTCAACGAGGGTCAAAGCGAACAGCAATGACGTCCCAGGTCTAGACTCATTCATTAGCTAGCTTTACCTCCTAGTGGAAGTCTTGGCAGATATATAACAAACCCTCGAGAAGTAATAACCTTCCCATCAAGGACGACCCTGTCCTGAGCGTATTCCCAGCCTTCCTTAACCACCACCTCCTGAACACTCGGATGACTGGTAACTTTAGCCTTCCAGCCGCCTTCGGCGCCGAATCTCACGAGCGCTCTGGCCACTGTTAACTGGTCTGTCTAAGGTGGTAAATAGTAGGTCCGGAGCAGGAGATACTTCGTAGCAGCACAGATAGCACCAATGTATACCCCTTCCTTCTGAGCCCTATTGATAAGTTTAGCAACAGCATCGCTCTCTTCAAACGTCTTTGCGCCGGGGGCGCCGCCAGGTAATACTATCAGGTCCGGCTGTGTGCACATTCCTTAGCCCTACCGTAGTTTTTAGCATTTGGGGGGGATCTGAAGGGTAAGATACAAGTTGAGCCTCAGGATCCAAACTCTGAACATCCGGGATGATCTTCACTCCACGAGAAAGTCTACAGTATTATACTAGGTCAGCGTCAACTTCATCCCCAGAGCAGTGGAAAACAGAATATTATACCTAGCAAACGAATCCGAAATATTTACCCCAATAGAGCAAACTATGAATCCGGCGCGAACCAAAACTACAGCGCTCGGAACAACCGTCAGCTCAACCCCGCCCCACCTCACCGGTTGTTGTCGGAACGAAACAAGAATAAAAACACAAAGAAACAAAACCCGTCATACCATCATAAACAGTGACGAACTCAATCTCTTCCGATCCATCCGCAACGAGAACGAAAGCCTTCTTAACCATCTTTAGTGTTTTTCCTTTTTTCTTCTCCAACTGGTAGATGACGATCCAAGTGAGATGCTCGAGGGGTAAATTGCGAACTTACGGTATGATAAATGGTGTAGGACAAGCAGGACTCTACGTCGGCAGAAACCAGGCCTATTCCGCGCCAAGAAAAAGGGGGAGGAAGGGTGGAAAGAAAGAGAAGAAAAAAAAGACGTCATATCAGGAGCCCCAGTCCGTGCTATCATATCGGTATGGTATCCATCCATACAAGACACCCACCTCCACTATCATACCACCACCACCATCTCCCCGGGTTTAATCCAAAATGCGGAGCGCATAATACTAATTGGTAGACGGTGAAGACCACAAGTCGATAAACCGTGCCCTCGCTCGCTCGCTCCCCTCCCCGCCCCTTTCACCCTTCGCCCCTGCGAAAATAAGAAAAAAAGCAGAAAAATCATGCTGTAACACGATATTTTGTAGACAGAACAAAGTTTTGTATGTAAACTATGGTGTATATACACGAAATGAAGGAAAACGAAATCAGAAAAAAAAAAGAAATAACGGGGGTGGTAGGGTGGTGTGTGGGGGGGATGGGAGTGAGAAATGAACACCCGAGCCGCAAGCGTAGGCGGCGCGTGATGCCCCTCCCCCATTCTAAACTACGGTACGGGTATGTAGTCCGACAAAGAAACAGGCAAAGGAAGGAGAAAGGAGAGAGAGATAATAATATCCTTACCAAATACAAGGTCGTTAAAAAGAAGATGTGGTGTTTACAGAGAAAAGAGTAACTAGAAGGACGTGGAACTCCGGTGAAAGCGAAAAAGGGCTAAAAAATAAATATAAAAGATAAACACAAGACCGTAGAAGAATTCTGAAGTGAAACCGTACCCGTTGCCCTTTCTAAGATCTAAAAAGCCATACAGCGCCGTGGAAAATGAACTCCAGAAACAGACCCAACAAAGGAGAATGATTGAGTGAGCAAGGGAAAGGGTAAAAAAAAAAGAAAAAAAGATAAGACCTTTGGACAAGAAGAGAAGATGGTGTGCCTGAAGGCTTTGTAGAAGTAAAAAAAAAACTATAAAAGAAAAACTATAAGAGAAAAAGGAAACTGCCGTACTAAGACCTAGAAATAGAGAAACGACATGAGTATAGATAGAAAGAAAGAATACTTTTTTGCAATCGCGCCGAAAGAAAAATTCCCCCTAATTCCAATACCGCCCTACCCTCGTCCGTCATTATTTTGCATCTATCATCCTGTCAGGAGATATCAAAAATACGCAAACCCGCCAGATGAACTCCAATAAAAGCCCGCCCGAGATGGTAAAGAATTGATACCGAGAAAAAACAAAGGAGATTGGTTTTCATCGTGAGAGAGGTATTCGAAGGATTCAGTTTTTTTCTTTTTTCTTGTTTTTCGTAGAGGATAGTGATGAAGTCGTAAAGTTGTGTTGAGAGTTGAGGAGAGTATGTGGGGCCGAGATATACCAACAATTTAAATTATCGAAGGTTCCTGGGATTTTTTTTCTTCCTTTAGTTGTATCCGACCTTCTCCCCGAAGTACCAGGTCATCTCCTCATTGGGGCCATCACATCTTCGCTCGCCTAGCTTCCTGACAGGCTTCCTAACCATCCTCGTCTCACCGCGAATAGTGCCAGCGCGGAAGTTGATCTTGAGATAGGCCTTGGCGACCATAGGGCGGTCCTCCGGCTTCTGAAGGACTTGACGCATAATAGGCTTGAGATCGTTTTTTGCTGCCACAGGGTGAGCGAACTTCTTCTTGATGAACTTCTTGTAGAACTGGCTGTCTGTGCTATCGTGCATCTTGAAGTTATAGTCGGCTATGGAGTAATCGGGTGCCGGAGAGTCCCGTGTGTTCTGGAGTACCACCGGATTGATGGTGCCGGGGGGCATGTGACGTGGAGGAGAGACGCTCTTCGATAGGGTATTAGGAGCGCTGTAGTAGGCCGAATCCGCAGTACTATGGGGAACAGAAGTTGTCTTTGGAGGAGTAGTGAGGTCGACAAGGGCCGGAGTCAATAAATCTATAGTGTTCGCCGAGGTGGGAAACAAAGTTACTGTGGTAGAAGCTTCAATAGCGGCTCCGTTTGTAGCTTTACGGCGTCCGAGTAAAGAGGGTTGGTTAGAACCCTTGCTAACGAATGTCGGGTTCAATCTGAAGCTTGTTTTGCGGGCATGACGGGCCTTGTTGCTGTTAGACAGCTCTGCCCTCCACCTTTTGCGGGACTGTTCTTTGTGCATGACTGGATTTTTTGTAGGATTGTTGTTGAGGCCTTGATGAAACTGTATGGCCCGTCCAACTTTAATCAAGTTGGAGAGTGAGGCACAGCTGGCTGTGCGCGAGGAAGAAAGACAAAAGAGGAGGAATGCCGCAAGATTTCAGTAATTTAGACGGAGAAAGAATTAAGATAGTTAAAGATGTGAGGGTAGTAGGAGTAGAAGTAGGGAGAAATTAGTGCCAAAGGTAGCGAGTTAAGGCAGAGGGGGAGGGGGCGGATGTTGTTAGGAGAAGAAGTGGGAGCGGGTGAGAAAAGTGGTGAATGCGAGGTTGTGGTTGGGGTTGTGGTGGGGTGGGCCAAGTTGTACCTAGACTTGCTGTTGCTGCTGCTGTTGCTGCTGTTGCTGACGGGACGGGGGGTGACTGGTAGCAACGGCCGAAGCTTCAATTGCTGTCGACCAAGAAACAATGGCAACGCACCAAGCACAATGGAAAGGTGCTTTTAGCGAGCGCAAATTGGGTCAGTTTAATAGGGCTTTTTTTCTAGCCCTCTGTTTCTCCTCCTTTGATGAGTTTAAAAAAATCGACGGAAGAATAGGTCAACCCCGAAAGGCCTCGTTAAATGGACTCTGTTCGCTCGAAGTGGGTTTACTCAGGGTCCTCTATGGCCGCGGGGGGGGGGGGGGTTATGGGATTATGGGCTATTCTGTCTTGATCTGCACGACCGACCCCAAGGCACCGCAGGGATGCAGGGTGCTTATCGCTTCGAGAAGGAAAAAAGTCGTAACTGCTCACAGTCCTGGATCACCGAGCGTAAGATAATTCTGCGATATAAATTCGATATTCGAGTTGAAAGCTAGAGAAGGTCAAGAAAGGAGTGGAGGGCTAATTCCTGAATACCTCGTTTGACAGAGAGAGAGAGGGAAGCTTGAATAGAGGAGGAACCTTGGAGCGACGGAGACTGAGACTCTCAAAAAGAATGAACTTGCTAAGGGCGGTGGATTGCCGGGCAGGCTTGACTGATCTCGTGCCACACACACAGTTCAATGGTTCCCCTCCATAGAACCAGCGTGCCATGGTTAATAGTAAAAATGGCAAGAGTAGCGCAGTTCACAGATCAATTATTCCTCATCCATCGTAGTTGATTCTTGCAGTTTAATTTCCCACCGGTTCTCAATCTGGGAGCGTACTATCAATTACAGATGGGTGGTATTAGATGTACCGTATCATGGTTACCGGGGAAGCCTTCTGGGTCTAGATAATGTAGGAACGAAGCTTTTAGGGAGGTGAAATATGGGTAATAAAGCTGCAACTGCAGGTTCATTTATATTCCTAGGCTGAACTCAAAGTTAGGAGTTTCCCTTTCGTGCAAGCCTTAAAGGCATCCTTTGGCCCGCTATCATTAAAGAGAAGAGCAAGAGCCAGGGGAGTGGAAAAAATGGAAGAGCCAAAAAGTAGATATTTTTGACTCGGTCAATAAGTCACAACCAACGGAGCTACTTGCCGTTAGAACTACTGTGAAAAAGAGAGGGAAAAGACCAATGTCAGGCGCATCTCGTGCTTTTCCTTGCACGAGTAGACTAGGTGAGAAGTGGAGAGAAATCAGCTTTGAGCCCAATAATCTGTTATGCGCACGTGAACCCTCGCTGTCTTGGGATAGCTTGTCCGTCCTGATTCGAGGCTGACATGAACAGAACGACCCTTAACGGGGCTGGCTGCTTTTGCACTGCTCCTCCTACCGCAACGGTGCGTTGTTCTAAGGTGGAAGAGGTGAATAGCAAAAGGTGTTTTCTCGAATAATGGGGATATCATGCGCCTACGAGAGAGTATCGCAGCCTTTTTGCGATAATGGCAATGTAGGAGAAACAGAAATCTTCGTAATTCGGTTTCAGATGGCCCTCTTTGTTGAAATAAGGCGTCCCAATTTTTTGTGTTAACCCGTGCAACAACCAGCGTTTACACGCAGCTTGGGAAGAAGTAAAAGGCGCCCCAAACTGCAACCGCTGCCCCTTTCCTCCCCCGAACCCTCGAAGCTGGATCAGAGGACGGCTGCCACGTAGGGGTATACAGGAGAAGCCAGCACGAATATTTCTATTATTGAAAGGTTAGAAAAATGCCAAAGGCGAAGGGAGGAAGAGAAGAAAAGAAAAGAAAAAAAAAAGGTTCAGAAGGAAATTCACAATTGATTAAAAGGTTTTGTTGGCGAAGGCGGGGAAAAGAAAAAGGGGGCAATTAATGGAGGGGTTGAGCTGTCCTTGCACATCCTGCCAAGGGCATCTCACGATGTTTCTGTTCTTGCAGCAGGGACGTCATGATACCTGGCCGTTGGTATCGGAACTCTCCTTCGTGGGGTTTTTTTTTTGCAGGAATATGATTGTTTATTCTGTTGGATGTGAGCTTTCGCACGGAGCTAATACCTCACAACTCGCATCTGCCAGGTGACGTTTGGGCTTCAACAATTGATACACGCTACAGTATTGCTATCACCGAGCAGCAGAGCACGGATGGCGAATGGTGCAATTCATTCCCTTGTGGTCAACCGGGTTCCCCAGGGGGGGTTTCCTTTCTCTAGCAAGCTCGAACAGGAGATCTCTCTCGCTTGCATCTCGCAATGATGGTGGAGTCTCAACCGAGTAAATAACGTGGGAGAGAATGTCTGTTCCTTGCCCGTCGTACTGTAGTCCCGCAGCTCCCGCAGATCAGAGCACAACAGTACCGGTACCGTGCGTAACTCTACACCAACATCGTCACCACCTTACCACCTTTGAGCTAGCGCTCCACACTTCCGAGGGATGGAGAATAGCAATGGATAAATGTGTGTTAAACAATGGATAACAATGGATCTGGTTTTGACTTTTTTTTTTTTTGGTCATACAACATTTGGGGCACTTTGATCAAGACTGATCCCCGGGTTCTCCTCTCTCGAGAGCTCTCAGTTGACAAAAACTCTAATCTGAGCTCCAAAGGAGAAATTGAATGTGGTTAGCCAGCCACAATATGCATGCCCCTCACGTTCGGGTGTGGTTATTTATGATACCAAATAAATATGAAGTTCGTCACTCCACTGGAGCTCCCGTGTGCCCCTCATGGCTCTAATTCCCACTTAACCCTTTTGGGTAATTTCTCTGGACTCGCGGCCCAGTTCGGAACCCTAGGTGTACTATTTTTGATAATTATTTTCAACTCTCGGGGCTTAAACCTTTCGTTTATTCTAGCACCGACAAGCTTACCTTGTTCCGGTAGGGACGGGATACGGTAGAAGTGTTGGGTTGGCTGACCGGTATCCCAGCAGGTATGCCGGCGACATTGGTTTATGAGGAGAGGAATAACCTACCGGTATCCATCAAGTCGATTGGCAAAGGGGACGATTGCTTGGAGTTAGCATGGAAACTACTGGTGTCGGCGCAGTATTGAGAGACTAACGTGCTCGGGTAGAGTCGAGATCTTCCGGCGGTCAGGCATGTATCGAAAGATTAGCAGGTAGCAGATAATGTTTGGTTTTCCCATTCTAATCTCAGCCTGGAATCAGTAGATTAATCGAGCGAGTCAGGCGCAACAATATCGACGCAACCTACGCTCGGATACGCAGGATACGAATTTCTTGATCACCACCACTTTTGAACTGTAGGGCTCTACTAAGGTGTACTATACCCGCTTGCCTCCCGGAACTTGCTCATATACAGTGCAGTGGTTTTTTCTTCTCCCCTTTCCCTCATTTTCTCTTTCTCTGTGAAAAAATGGAATCCCTGGGTTACTCTATTGTCGCAGTTCAGCGCTGACAGTGCTCGCATAGGCCGAGTTGAAGCCACAAACACTGCATGGGAATGACCACCTGAGGTGTCTGGCTTCAACTTGGCCGCGCGAGTACACTAAGCTGTGACCGCGAGCATTTTACCTTGAGTTCTCTGGAGCTCAGTTGAGAGTGACATAATCACACATGTGAGTCGGGCCGCCGAGCCATGACTTCCCCCGACACCACTAATTCACGCATACCATGCAATCTGCAGCCCTGCAAGTATCTCCCGTTGAGCCGTGACCCGAAATTTTCACAAGGGACCTCCTGGGCGAAGTCGCTTACAAAATCGTTCTTAATTCTTACTTCCGATGATTAGAGTAAATAGAAAGGAGCTTCTTGAGTCATAACATTTAGTTATCAGTGCTTCTTCCGGCTTCCTTGAATCCCCTGACTTAGGGACGTGATCTCTAACCTTAGTGTCACCTTAGGAAAAAAAACCCTTTTGAGATCTATGACGTTCGCTGATTTTTTGATGAGAGTTGGTCTGTCATTCTAGGGCTGCGTTGCAAGGCGCATTTTTTCATCGGATGCGGTTTCGCCATTAATTCGGAGCGACGTGGTCGGATAAGTTGGTCTAGCCTTTCTTTCGGCCAAGGGAAGGTCACTGCGAAAACCCGTGCCCTCCCCGTGGATGCATCTAGAGGCAAAAAAAGAAAAAGAGAATCTGATTTCATTATCTTATCAACCACAAAGTCCAACCCGATCATATCTCTACCTCTGTGATGAGAGCATGGAAGGAAAGAAAGATCGAGCCCCTCAAGGTTCAGAAATGGCCGTCTGCTAATGTACGGTCGCCAACGCAAGTTTGAGGCTCTCCTCCAGGGCTTTGTCCGCCTCGTGCTGTGAATATCGTGGGCTCGAGTTTACTTGAGACTGTCGTCCTCTTGGGGGTTGAAAGAATTCTGCGGATGCAGACTACGGTGTATCTTGACAGCGAAAGTGTATCCTTTGATTGCTCAAGGTTGATATGCCAGTTCCCGCCCGAGTCGTTATTCACTGCCCCTGGCTGCTTTGAATGCCCTTTATGTGATAACTTCCACACAGCAGAGAAACTTGGCACCATACGAGAGTGCTACTATATACGCTCGAGGGGGAGAGCACTGACTGGACGGAAAGGGGATGATTCATATTAACGTTAATGGACTAGGGGCTGGGGATCTGCTGGGAACATGGCAGAAATCATGATATTTCTTGTTATCGGTTCGAATGCTATAAGCTCACCGGAACTCATTTTATATGGCTGAATTCGATTTCTCTCTCTGAGGATTACGCCAGTACGTCGATACACCCTGGCGGTTCTTTTCTGCTTATGCCTCTGTCTTTGTAATTTGGTGTGTTTTTTCCAATGTTACCTTTACTCGCCCTAAGTAGCCTTTGAGAAGTCCCTCGTATTCTGCACATCCCGGTAAACTTAGTGCGTGTTTGTGAGCCCACTAGCAACTCTACTGATTTTCCCCCGATTCTTTCATGCGCTGAGGTTGCATTTCGCCGGTTTATTTCGCAAGCAAGCTTTTGGCCCCCCCCTCTATTCGAGCTATGCTAGGAGCGGTGACCAGGAATCGTTCTCTTCGGATAGAACGCCGTATCCTGCAACCAAGGGAATAGTGCGCAAAATCCTGCGATGCGCGGGACCAAAAAGAAAAGAATATGTGAAAGAGACAGGGTCTTGTAACGTATAATACTGAAACTTGTCGACAATGGCGGCCCATCACCATAAATCACTCGTTTGCAAATTGCAAACCTTTAGCATAAGCGGTTGTTAGGTACGTTTTCTAGCCGTTTGAAAATTTCGGGATGTGTCCGGTGGAGCTCCCCGCCCGAGCGTGGCCTCCTCTTCTCTAATGCCAGTGCTCCCGTGCACCTTCGGTGGAAAACTGTTTATTGAATCGTGATCGGAATTCGGCCAGAGCACCGGATTTGGAAATTTCTTGGCCCCGCAAAACACTTGCACTTGTACCGCGCTCTGGTATCTCCACTCGTACCGACATCATGTCCATCTTATGGCTTAGTTAACTCTAAATATTACCCGTAGGTTAAGTACTGGGGCGGAGATAGATATCGGTATATTTAGTATATTTTGAACAGCACTTTAGATCTAGGGTTTTCATTGGTCACCTTCGCGATGGGGCTGAGAGGATTTTTGATGGGAAGAACGCCCTGGGGTGGAGGACAATAGTGTCTCGACATTTTATTGGGCAATAAGCGCCTCCGCTCTCCTGTCCCGTTACTCTTCGGCTGCAGTATCGCCCAGCATCGCCAACGTGCACCTATTCGAGCAGCATTCTGGTTAAAGTGACAGGAACTGTTAAGGCTTCAAACACCCCCTACGAGCAGGAGCTGTCCATGATTTCCAGGGGAAGTATTGTATATATGCTAAGGTTTCTCCTCCTCACACTTTCTCTTGGAATCCTCTGGAGCTCTCGAGGATAATTTTCGATTATGTTTCAGGGCCGCCGAGGCAGCAAACGGCGCGGGTCAAACGCCAGTATCGAGAAATACCAAACAGTTCCGATTGATGATAAGTGTGATGCAGGTGGGAGTTCGAGTTGGAGGGATGATAGTGAGTCGAAGGCGTTTTTCGAGATGCAAACGAGGGGGTGAGTACAATGTGCCTGCGCGAAAGCTAATCGATAAGCACTAATTAATGACGGCATTTTAGATTAGGAAAAGATTGGGGCAGCGATTCAGATGATTTGGAGGCACCATCCCCTCCACCGAGCTCCCTCTATCCGAGCCAGAGGCCATCGGCTGCCCGGTCTAGGCTACCTACTCCGAGTGCTAGATTTTCGATACTGAAGGGCCCTGTGGTGGCGGCAATTCTGGATGGATCGATTTCATGGAGGACGGGTGTCAAGATATGTGCTAGCATCGCGACTGCGATATTCCTTTTTACGCTCGGGATCACGATTTATTTTATCATCGTATACCCTCCTGAGGGTACTGGATTGGGGAAACTGTACTTGGGTGATTGCGAAGATATGAAGAAGATTAGTTTCTGGGCGCATGTAGCTATCAATTTCGTCTCTTCGATATTACTGGCGGGTAGTCATTACACGCAGCAAGTCCTGAGTGCGCCGACAAGGGAGGAGATTGATGCAGCTCACGAGACGAAGTCAGTATATCGCTCGATCTGGAACCTATTGTATTTAGAGGAATGCACTGACACAGTTTGAAAGGGACTGGTTGGATATTGGGATACCTAGTATTAGGAATCTGAAGTATAGAGCAATTCTTTGAATTATAATATTATCAAATACAGGTGCTAAATTTTCAGCAGGACAGTAGGCCATTTACACCGGATGGAGAGGATAAGGGTGTGGGTTTGGTGGACTTTGGGATTTACAAGCATTCCGATGCATCTGCTGTGAGTTTGTCTCGCTTTTTTTGTTATGGGGGCTCTATTGATGTTTTCTCTGATCAGCTTCAACTCTGCCATTTTTTCCACACTATCATTAAACAACTATTACGTAGCGATAGTAACGCCGGAGTTTTTTAACGGAACCTCGTATAACCAGACTGGTCGCGTAATAAGTGGTCTTAAGACCGGCACAATGGGTTCCGTCATTGTAGAGCCGTTTGTGGAAGGCTTCAATTATACATTCTGGGATCCGAACAAGCCGGGAGTACGCTATGTCGGCCATTATGAGTACGGACGCGAAAGTATCTACACTGGAAATGTTCAGATTGAGGGGAGCTTTTACAACACTACGAATGGTTCAGATTCCGTGGCTGGGAAAATATTGGCAAAGATGCCGAATGTTTGGATGCCAGATTATAATTTCGAGCAGATGCGGGAAGTAGCTCAGATCATGAGCGAGCAGCGCGGAGAATGGCCTGAAATGCATACGAAAGATTGTAGGGCAAGGTACTCTCAGCCTCTCCTGGGCGACATGCAGAATCTGGTGTTGGTTTCTTCAACAAAGCCTAAAGACAACTCTTCTCTAATGTCAATGATCATGTACAATTCTCTGGAGCACAAACAAAACTGGATGTGCCAGAATGAGAGTTCATTGATAGACATTAATAACTGGAATAAAACTGACTACGCTTTCCCAAAGAACTGCGAGACGGTGGTTGACGATGGGAAAAGGGATATCCCGGATGGTGATTGGGTAGTTAGAGGACACACTATCACTGGATGCAGGGGGCAAAGAACTCAGAAGAAATGCAAGCTGCAGTTCAGCGTCGGCATCCTCGCGGTTGTCATCGTCGCGAATCTGCTCAAGGCGATTAGTATGGCGATGGCCGCCTTCAGGATGAAGACTGTGCCACTAGTATTCATGGGGGATGCTATTGAGTCTTTTCTAAAAGAACCGGACGTTACCACCTTGGGAAGGTGTCTAGCTGACAAGACGATGGCAGAGTCATCATGGGAGCTTCGGCCGACACCAAAGCCATATGCGCCGGAGCAGTGGAGGTGGTGGCATGCGCCATCCAAGCGGAGGTGGCTCACCACTGTGGGGACCTGGGTGGGTATTATATCCCTATCGGCAGTATTTATTGGGACTGGATATGCGAAGGATGTAAGGAATGGCATGGAAACCGACGTCAAGTCGCTGTGGGTATCCCAGTCCATCATTTGGTCCATCCGGCTAACTATTATTAGGGTGAAGCGTGGATTTGGAGCACAAACTACCTCGTCAGTTCTCAGTTCCAGGGATGGGGGACTTATAATTCCTATATTCTTAGCCAATTCCCCGCAAGTGGTGCTATCGTTCTTATACCTAACGTATGTTTCCCGAGAACCTCCAAGAACCCATCGGCTAATATCTATTAGTTACAACGGTATATTCACCAGTATGTTTATGGCTAAAGAATGGATGGAGTTTGCAATAAGGCGTAAACCACTCCGTGTATCGCAGCCAACAGGTCAACAACGATCAACATACTGGCTTCAACTCCCCTACCGATACTCTCTACCACTGGTGGCACTAAAGTCTATAACTCATCTTTTTGCATCACAGGGAATTTTCCTAGCAAAGTTCGAAGTCTTCAATCCACTTGGCGAGACCTTTAAAGTCGTCTCCACAGTAGGATATTCTGTACACACACTCTCCCGATCACCCCCTCAATTTCTTACTCAATAGGACCCAGCTAATCAAGCATGCACTGTAGGTGGCAGGATTAATGTTGCTAATGGTAAGCGGATTCATCCACTTAATAATCCTGTTCATAGTTGGTTCGAAGAAATATCCCCTTGGTATGCCGCTCGCCGGCAGTTGCTCCGCTGCGATCGCTGCAGCATGTCACCCAGCAGAGGGGGACGTGGACGCACCCTATGAACCGCTAATGTGGGGCACTGTGCCAACAAAGCCAAACTCCACCGTAGAATCAAAGGTGGGCCACTGCTCTCTGTCAAGCCTCCCAGTAGGCCAGCCGATTATAGGACATTTGTATGCCGGGAAGGATAAAGATGTATAGGTCCCACTGCCGCGCTATATAACCCGTCAACTAGCCAACAAGACAAAACATGTTGGCAAGGGTGGGTGGGGAAATTGGACAACTTATTGGATTTTTTGTTTCTTTTTTCTCTCTCCTTTTTTCTTTTGGAATGTTTTCAACGGTGTACATTGAATAGGCGTTTGAAGGGTTGGGATTGGGAATAAATAAATAAATAAATAAAAAAGCTGGTGTATGATAGTATGGCCAGCGTACTGTACCAGCGGATGCCACCTTACAGACGCATGTGCGTATTACCAGTATGTAGATTGCAGTTCAATTAAAGTGATCTACATCTGAGGCTCTGCGGGAATTGTCCAACCTGAGACCCTATCGTACCGGTACGGTACTGCTACTCGAGTCCTCAAGTTAAGAACCGCACTTTGCCGGTGCAGGAACTGTGCAGAGCCTGGCAGCCTGAGGGTGCATATCGTATTTGGTTTTACCGGTATCGGAACGACACCTGTAGAAGAGGAGGGGAGGGGGGGGGGGGGGTTCGACAAGATTTCATCACCTTGTGATGTTGTAGGCCTTAGTTGTTCTGCAATGTAAGGAAATTTGCTGCAGGGCCGGAAGAGAAGAAGAAGAGAAAAAAAGCCAACAATTGATTCGTCGTTTGATCTCTTCTCAAAAAAAGCCCTCACTGCCGATCTCATGCTCGATAGAAAAACAGAGCAAAAGAGATTTCCACCAGTAGGAAGTATCATACTTCTTCTTACATATTATGTACATGCCATGATATCCGTAAAGTTAGTCGAGATAATAATTATCCGACGTTTTCGTAGTACGTCTGAAGCTAGATAGTATAATACAGTAAGCTTTCTTTTCTTGCCCCCCCACCTCACCTCACCTTCCTTCCCCTTGCTTTTCCTCTTAGATTACCCCAATTGGGTTCCTGATTTCAATTTCTGTACAGTACAGCAGAGTATGTAGCCAGGGTGAGGTGATAGGGGGAGAAGAAAAAAAATTAAATTTTTTTTTAGAAAATAGAAAAGAGGGAAAAAGATTCTCCATCACACTATATCACACCGCTTTTTCTTTTTTCTTTGTTCTGAACCAGCGCACGTGTAGGGACCCCTCCATCAATCCTGCTAAGACAAGCCGGTTAAGGTTCTGACCCACCCGGCCAACCAACCAACCCCTCCAAGCCAAATTTTTCCGAACGTCCCCACCAAGCAACCGGAGGAAAAAAAAAAGAAATCTAATCAGATCAATCAGCCTTGGTCTTGTGCCCACCCCGCCACCACCACCACTACCAACCAACCGACAGTAACTCATATTGTACCGTGCATCTGCTCGTCCACTCATCCATCCACGGGGCCCCACCACATATCACCTCTCCCCCCCATAAAAAAAAAACCATGTTATCCCTAACATCCCGCAAACTCCTACTCCGCACCCCGCACCTCCGCACATTCACCACCTCAAGTGTTTACCGTCAAGTCGCAGCCACCGCTACTCCCGCCTCAATCCCCAAAAAGAGGCCTATCGGGGCTTTTAGGGGAGGGTGCGTTTTCTCTTACACCTTCCGTTGCGTGGCAGTTTTGAATCGACTGACTGACTTATATATGGGGGGGGGGCAATAGATTGTTTGGGTTTCTCTTAGGATCGTCGGTTTCTGGCGGTGCGGCGTACCTTTACTTGCTTGAGGAGTATAAAGTTTCCAATGAGCTTTTGACTGAGGATGTTGAGGTTTGCTTCCTTCTTATTTTTTTTTCCCAGTTTAGATTAGGGGGGAGGGCTAATTATGGGATTATATATATAGGCTTTGAGGACTTCGATTCAGAGGGTGGAGGCTTATGTTAGACGGTTGGAGGAGGGTATTGAGGTTCAGAAGAGCGCCGTTGCTAGGAGAAAGTGAAGGATGGATGGACTGATGGGTGGATGGATGGATGGGAGGTGCTTGGATTGGGGGGAATGAGTGGGTAGGAGGTTATGCGCTTTATTATTATGATTGCTTGAGCGGGCGAGCATTGGGGGAGTTGAATTGTAATTAACCAAAAATGGGAATCCGCGGGCTTTTATATCATGGGGACGCTCGTGGGCGTGTGGTATGGTGGGATTATGTGTGATCGTGCGAGCGTAGCGATGGACATGGGGTTTTGGAATATATCTACAGGTCTTGGGGTAGGACGCTCGCGCGCTCTCATGCACTCTGGCCTAGTAAAAGTATTACCATAAAACTATCTACAGAAAGGAGTAGCCTGCCCAGCGCCCACAAACCACTTCTCACATTTTGTTGTACATAACACCCTTTAGCTACCACCGTTCGATTGTACATACAGCCCACCTTCAAACCCAGCCCGGGGTACTCGTATAATTTCCAATTCCCGTCAATTTCTGACCTCCTCCTTTTCTATAACCTTCTTACCAGCTTTCGGTCGCGGGTTAGCCGATTCCTCTTCCTTCCTCTTCAGCCGGTTCGCCTCGTCTTCGATCCTTTTCTGCGCTTTCTTCTCCTTCTCTTGCCGCTTCCTCTCCGCCCGCTTTTGAAACAGCCTCTCCCTCTTCTCCCGTTTCTTCGCTATAGTGGCGGCATGTTTTGCTTCCCTTTCCAGTTGCTCAAAAGATTTTCCCTCATCCTCTATGGAGGCGGGCTTTTCTTCATTTTGTAATCCCGTTGTAGCGGATTCTTCAGGGGTCCGCGGCTGTATTATGTTTTCCTCCCCCGGGTTTATCATGAGCGTGTCGTGGGGTCTCTGTTCGGGGCCTGGAAGATCCTGTTCAGGGCCACCAGTAGCTTTAAGGAGGTAGTCAGCCCTGGCCACTTCGGCAGCGAAACCTGGTCTCCTGATAAGAAACTCCTCACATTTCTCCTTCATCCTTGCTATGGTCTTCTGCACCGCTTTGCTCGGGTTCTTTTTCTTCTCCGCCTTCCTGATCCTCTTCTGCATCTTGAGGTGCATAGCCCGGTTGCTGCGGTCCTGGTGAGCCTTCTCCCTCAGGAACTTTTCCTTTTCCGCTGGAGTGCCGCTGAGCAATTGGTCAAGCTCCCACTCCTCCATACCCGGCCCGAGCTGTCGTATCCTCTGCTTCAGCTTTGTCATTTCCTTGATGACCCTGTGTATCTTGTAGGAAGCCCTACCGACGTCGTTATCTGAGTCGGTGGGGTCTATGATCCGGAGCATGAATGGCCAAGGCCTTTTTTTGTTTCGTGTCTGCGAACAGGATTAGTGACGATAACGGTGGCTCTGTAGCGCAATGACGGGTCGCGGCACCTTTCTCAATATTATCCCAGGATCCGGTATCATGGTATCTTCGTTATATTTCCATCCCGTCCAGAACTTGAGGTACTCCACAAACATGTCGTACCTAGAACTGGTAATGAAGGCTTGATACTCTGTTTCGCTCAGAGTCCTCCTTTTGAGCTACGATCAACACTCTAGTCAGCTATCACCCGAATTCTTCAAAGGGACCATGCAATAATACGTTAAAAAACCCAATGACCGTCAAAGACACAGCATAAGACCCCAAACCACCCCTATAAACCTCATTCAGTTGCTTCTCCCGTAGCCTAGATTCCCCCAGGTAAGTCACCCACATCCAACCCAATTCCTTTACTTGAAATGAAAAGTCAAAAGAAGAGAACATACCAATACTTCATAATAATGACAAGATCCCTCATAAACGGCCTCTCCTCAAACCTCTCAATCAAATACCCCGTATTCTTAACCGCGTTCTCCTTCTGAAACGATATATCAAACTTAAGCGGCGGTGTCTCGCTCTCGTCCATGTATGTCAATATAGGAACCCTAGCACCCTTAATGACCGTGCAATTCTGCGGCTCGGCGATACGATGTCTAATGATGGCTTCCTTCATACTAGTAGCCGCCGCAACCACGCATCTCCGTTCATCACTTTGCTCCGGGATCGAGACGAGAAGATCGACATCGCTACCCCATCGTTAGCTTTTTTATTTTGTTTGAGTTTATCGAATTGATTGGTAGCGGAGGCGAAACGAAAAGAAAAAGCTGTATATATATACATACCTATTCTTCAAACTGGTTCTAGTTTGGAATGAGCCTATTGGATGGCACAACGCCTTTGGCCAGACCGATTGAACAACTTGTTTCTGTCGCTGGATACCTGCGCTTCGACGGGTGATTACTTCTGCTGTGAGGCAGAGACGCGCTGCAAATGATGCGAGGCGGTCGGTCATTTCACATTGCAGGGTGCGAAAAAAAACTAGAAGGGAATTCTTTTTTTTCTTTCCCTTTGGATGCTTTGGTGTTGGGGAGTTTTGGAGTGGGGTGGTGGGGGCTTTTTCTTTTTTCTCGCGTTTGGTCATGTGATATAGTGTGAGGGTTAAGGGTTTTGCATGAAATGTCACTCGGGGCTGCCTTGGGGTTTTGATATAGGGGCGGGGGGAATTAAGATTTTTGGGCCTCATCGGTGATTTTCGTGTAGGGGGAATTGAATTCCTCCCCTTGGCGTCTCGCTCTTTTGCTACCCCCTCTGGAGATCGTGGCGTGGCACGCGGCGTGGCTTCTGGGATCTGGAGGTACAGGTAAATCGAACAGCCTGAGCAGATTTCAGAACCCTCTGGTGGTAAATATTGATTCAATTGAGCTTTATCGGGCAGGAGGGACGATCCGAGTGGTTTGGGTAAACTACGGAGGGCAAACTTGCCTATTATAGATATTCCCATTCATATTATACCTCTAAACATTCTTAATTCATACAAAATTATGGGCAGACTGAAAAAGCGAGGGCCAAGTTCGAGGAAGTTATAGGGGGAGCTAGGGCAGCCCATATCACATCCCTTGTTAACTTTACTAGCAAGTACTCTCTATGATGTATTTCCCTGCTCGGATCGGCTTTACATCCTCACCAGGTTGTATGTCTGTTTTCAATTAAACCTCCTACTGATTTTAGCTTGCACACTGGTCACCGCAAAACAACTTTTTTATAGTTACTAGATAAAAAGCATTGGGACAGGGGGGTCTCCAATTTACCTCTTGGACGCCCTCTCCCTCGATGGAGACCCCTGATTAGTCAATATCCAGCACTTATTCGTAAGATATCTTGACATGCAAGTGCCGGGGACTAGAATTTTAGCCTCATACTCGAGGATCTATGCAGCTTTATTTCCGGGTGCTGTGCGGGTTTTTTTCGGAGCAGTATAGCAATGTTCCCTAGCAAAGTGAAATTTCATTCTACTAAGAGCTTTTCTCTGGCTATTGTATCACTGATAATCTAAGTTCGAAATGATTGTTAGTTTTACGCTGCCCACTGCTGGTGCTGCGCCTACCCTTCTGAGCGGCCTTTTTTCAGATCACTCACAGGAGAATGGGCGCTTCTGATAGATGCACACGTGTGGCGGTGGCTTGGCCGGTGAAGATCTGATGCTTTGTGTGCATATTGGATGGGAACTAGTAAGCTGAGGTGATGGAGCATTTCATATCTTAGATCTCTCTTCTTTAGATGAGTCTTGCACTTTGCCCCTCCCTCCCGACCGGGGATGTGGGGTGTTCGTGGGGGCGCAGGGAGGGAAGTGAATTCAATTGAAAACTCCGGGTAGGGAGGGCGCCCGTGGATTTACCAAGAGAAGCTGATCGGGAAAAGACTAGTGCGAACTCTCTCGATGGCATATCCTACTCAGTCAGTATGTTGATAAGCCTAACACCCACCTATACTATCTTAGCTCAGTTCTGGGGGTCGAGCTCCCGGGCTCCTGCTAATTACCCAGGGGTTAATTATTTCTCGACATCTTAGGTACTGCGCCAGCAAGGTATTTTCACATCATATCACAATAGGGTCAGATACTTATCCTACCCCTCTACGCCCTTTTTTCTTCTGCTTGAGGTTAGGGATAACGGTGTTATGATATTAACATCTATTAAATACTTAATGCATTGCAGGAATAGACTCATCCTTGGAAGGGGGAGACATTAATGACTGAGAGCCAATAGCAGGATTCCTTCATGTGCAGGGTGGTAATCACAGCTAGGATATCAGTGACAGAAAGAAGGTGGGTCTGGCTGCTCGGAAAACAGGTTTTCAAGGGAGTTGCGGGCTACAGGTGCACTGCTGAAGGCTCTCTGGTATAGCAAGATTGGCTAGCGTATAATAGGTAATATAATAGGTAAGTGCAATGATGCCAAACTCATGACTTATTATAGTCTTGTTCAGGGCATGGCATTTAACCCCCAAGTCAGGTGTCGCGAGTATCATATTCCAGCTCTCACAATGTTTGTTGAATCCCCTTTAGCCATGGTTCATGGTTAACAAGCATTGCGGGGAATACTGGCTCATAGAGAAATCACGAGGAGAAGGCAATGTCAACTCACAGAAGGCGAGATCATAATTAAGATAATGAAATGCCCACAGGCTACTTAGTGAGTGCGAGTGATCATCCATGAGGACTGGCCCCGCACACATCATATCGACTCATTCTGGTTATAGGGTACGTAAGTCAACCATGTTGGAAGACGCTTGGAAGCTTTTTTTGGCCCGCTGCCATTCAAGACAGCCATCACTGCAAAACATATTTTGGGGCCAAGGGCCCTATTGTTTAAAGCGTGATGGCAGTGCTTGGACTCATCGTCAATAATTTTCAGGAAACATTACTAGCATAAGCCCCCTAGAGACCTTTAGGCCTTCTTTAGACCTGAATTAGGCATTGCTATGGTATAAGGTTTATAAAAGGGTAACTTAGAGAAATATGACCTTGAGGTCATTTCCTTTGAGAAAGTAAGTACTATAAAATTTAGAAACTTGAAGACCCCTCTTCCAGAGAGTTCTCCACCCCTAGAGTGTCCCCTCCCAGTGAACCCAAGCGGCCAGTCCGTCCGTCTTCGGGTCCGGACGGGACGGACGGTAGGTCCTACAGGTGACTGGTGGGCCCTGCAGGTAATTGACGGGCCCTACAGGTAATCGGCGAGAACTGCAGATGACGGGTAAGGACTGCAGGTACTGTTCGGGAGTTACCGATACATAGAGGACTGTAGGGACCTACAGTCACCCTCTTAGACAGTAGTTCAAGTCTGCTCGTCACGGGTGCTAGACGCCATCCAACAGGTTTATTTTCTAGAGAGATGATGACACGAGTGATCTCCGGTGATATCAGATTATCAGTCCCGATAGGGTGGTTGGCTCTGGTTGGCGCTCGCTAATGTTGTGCATACCATGTTTAACGTCCCTCTCTACGAACTCGTAGTTTTGTGTGAAGGGGGAGTGTGTAGAAAAGGTTATGATTGAGAGGCAATTGCGTTTTATGCCACTTCCCCATCTCCCAGAATTATAGCCCATATGCCACATGGAGCTGACCCTGTGGTGCTGTTTCCGACAACAAAACACAGACGAGCTCTTGAAGATGCTTGACCGCTGCTGCAGCTATTCCGGTATCGAACGGGCCTTATATCTCCTCCTCCCCGTGGTAGCTCTTCACACCTGCCTTCCTATTGTGCGAAAGCGGCATATTTGCAGTGCAATAAATGATGAAATGGTTTTTGATAGTAGACGGCCCCCCTCAGACCGATTCAGTAGCTTTCGTCTGGGGAACCTGTACAGCATCGTGATCTGGGGTGGTTATGAATATCAGGAAGTCTGCATGTAGAGTCCAGTTAGAAGATCCAGCCACATATAGTCATCAGATAACACCTTTCCTTACTTACTGTTATTAATAGAATCAGTATTACCCTCTAAAAAAAAAATGGGAAAATCTAGAAGGCGGTTGGCTCCAGATTTCCCTAAATTTCATACTTTCTAGCTTCCCCATAGCATGGGTATCTGGATTCTATATTAACTAGGTTCCACCTAGGTCTACATTTGCTAAGCCACGCATAAGTTTGATGGGCTTAATTTTCAGAGCTCCTCCTAAGCATCAATGGATTTACTCATGACATAATATCTCACAGTTTGCCAGATAGTTAGTTTATGGTAATAATATGACCCGAGGAATGCTGGAGCATATCCCGCCTATTAATTATACAAGTCAAGCTGCCTCGAGCTAAACGGCCTGCTCGGCTCGAACCGGTTCGTGTTAGACACTAGTAGATAACGCAGAAAAGCCCCTCAGCTCGCTTCCTAATAACCCCATTCCCTCGCCAATGTGTCTAGAATACACGGGTGTGCTGCTGGTGGAAAGGTAAGTTGTGAGAGTACAAGGGCGGGCTTACTCTATTGGAACAAAAGCAATTCCGGAAATTGTGCCCCCAGGCTCTCTTCATATGGCAGTGCATCCTATCAGAGGATAGCGGACCCCTTAAGCACTTGTTCTTCGTAGGATCTAGCACTCTTGCTTGAAAGCACGATGGTGAGACCAATTTCCCGGTTAACCTATCATTTCCCCACAAGTCTCTCAACGACCGTTCCTCCCTAATCCTCAACACACGATTCCCCCACTCCAAACAGTTATAACCTTAAGTATTCATCGCTTTGTAAAGGTTTTCCGCACCTGACCAAATTTCTCAAAGCCCAAGCCTATTACAAAAGCATACCAGATAGCGACTCGAAATGGCCCCATTATTATGGCAGGCATATTTGGTAGTAAACCCACTTCTAGAAGTACGCATCGCCCCGTTTGATTCTAAATACCTAACTTGGCTCATTTGGGAACTCGCGCCAGGCAAGGTAAAATCAACCTAGCTTCATATCCCCTCTCCACTAGCAGTCTCCAGAAACTACAGCTGCCCGGTGAAGCTTGCCAATTACTCCATACCCTTTTTTATCGATCACCGCTTGTGCCTAACTTAATCCAAATACCTCAGAAGCGCTTTCCTCTCCTCAAAATCCTTAGCCTAAACTAACCCCACCTGATCCAAAACCAAAAGAGGACGCCCGATGGATGGGTTGGGGAATTGGAACCACATTGGATTTATCACAACAGAAAGTCTTGGAAACCCTCAACCTCATATCCGTTTTTAGCTATATTTATTATGGCTGACTAATATGACCTAGGAATCCCATTGCGCTTCCAGGCACACGAACGTCAATTGGATTTTGTTCGTACCCTCACTAGGCAGCAGGTTACATTTGGCATAAATCTATGATCTCGAAAAGGTTACGCATTCCTTCCCAGGTCACATGACCAAAATCGCAAGGACGAGGGACTGCTCACTGGCAGTTTTGAGATCCACTTTCTTTCTTTTCTTTTTTTTAAAAAAAAATTCACCGAGCAGTGCTCCAGGTACTTGTACACACTATGTGAGCGCCAACTCAAACTTTCACTGCACACGCCCCCGGGAGGCGTCGCCTACCATCCTAGGATATCACATGACTTGCATAGATCGCACAAACTGTAAAACCCCCGATGGGCGTGTAGAATTTAGGGGCCACGATGTACGACGGGAGACCTAGAATCTTGGCCCAAAGACAGTAATTTCCTTTTTCAACTAAACAGGATATTAACTCTCCAATGATAACGAATAGAGGCTAAACCAGCAGTTGGTCATTGACCTAACCTCCTTATTACTGCAATTGCATCCTCACCGCTCAAGGCCATCCACAAGGGCACAACGGCATAACGGCGTGTCCGATCCATCAACCCACTTCGCAGCTTCTTGTACAATTCACCCTAAACGCCTTTTCTTTAGCAAGTAACACCAAAACAAGAATCCGTCATGCCGTAAAAGCCACTGCACTACCCCTTATTGATAAGGTTCTATTTTGTTGTTAGTTGTTGACGAGGACATCAGGCTATATCCCACCCAACGCATGTAGAGAACGATAGTTCCTGAGCCGTTGGCGACTACATATCTTCTTCCTCCCTCTTGAGGGCATAGGGTAATCACCGGACCAGAGCCACATTTAACCACGGCATAAGAGGCGCTCGTGAAACGAGCTCCCTACAGGAATGGCTTTTTCCTGTGTTCGAAAAAAAAAAACTCGTCAATTTTAGAATGCCCACGTGTACAACAAACCCAACCCACCATGCACAGTATCGTACCAAAAAACCAAAATAGGTCCCATCGGCCAAGAAACATTTTTACTTGTCGTCCAGTGTGCCACCCCGGTTTACCAGAACATTTAATTCACATCTTGTCACTCGCTCGCTACACCAATGCGAAATTCTAATCCAATCCAATCCATCGCATCTTCCGGAAACCTTATCCGTACCACAAGGCACCAGAAAGCCTAATAATCGACCAGGGAAGAGTACCAATCACCAATCCTTTCCCACCCCATCTCGCTTGCTTCCCGGTCCCAATGCTGTGAACCCCCACTACCCTGTTCCCCCACGGCATACTACTACATACCATCCCCTTTCCTCTTCCCGCCGATAGGCGCAATCCACGAACAATCCATCCATTCATCCATTCATCCACCATAGCCCCACCACAGACGCAGAAGACATCTCCGCTGGGCAAACCCGCCAAGAGGACGATCTTAACTTTCGGGAGTCCGGGAAGCTAGCATCATACTATGCTAGTACATACACTGTGCCACTCCTACTTGCATCTCGGACAAGTGGAATCTTTTTTTTTTCTTTTTTTTTTTTTACCCTCTCCCTCCCTCCCCCGCTCCTCCCTCCCTTCTCCCCGCGAAGATCGCACAACATCCATCCATCCCCCTGGATGAATAAACTAGAATAAAATACAACCGAGTACCGAGACAGACAAGACAGGCAAAGGTTCCTAAGTGGAATATAAGCTCCAACTCGTGGTAGAAGTTGACGCCACCACTGGCTACGTCGTACCTGCAACTGTACGAAGCATGCGCAGGTTCATGTGTGTCAGTCAGTCAGCTGGATTGATCCGAGGACCGAGATTTTCATAATTTTAAACTCTTATTGCCGATGACGTTGCACTTGTACTCCCTCCCCCATTCATGATACCTGGCTACCGTACTCGAGTACAATATCTGCCATCTGCTGTACCATCCGTTTTCAAGATGCTCGTCATCCAGGTTCTCAGACAAAGATTGGTGGGATTTCATCTCCGAGTATCCCGCCCTCGGTTCTTCTCTCTCAACTACAGATCCACAATGTCTCTCGGAAGGAGGAGGAGGAGGAGGGGAAGGGAACGAGGATACGGTAGTAGATCTTAAACATCAAGCCTTCAATTGAGCATTTCCGCTCCCGTCTCGAACGTTTCTTGCAGTAAGGCCCACTTTCTTTCTCCCCCTCTTGTTCCTCTAGACCGTCTTGTCTTGTCTTGTCTTGTCTTGTCCGACGTAACCCGACATAAAAAAAAAGGTACAAATTCCCGGCATGAAGAAGAGAACCTGAATACAGGGATCCAAAAAAATTTGTAGGGCAAATTATCTACTGTACAGTACTAGGTACACGTATCTAAAACGCCCATACCAAATCCAGACAACAAAATGCTCAGGTTTCTTTATGCCGGGTACTTGTACCGGTGCCGTACCTTAAACAACATGTTGTATTGTACAAAACTGCAGAACATAATAAAAGATAGA
>Ga0307507_10000328_pt1 | contig 96235 bp, 65 predicted proteins | sample 7_EM_MG_FD_207223 | JGI IMG/M metagenome (GOLD analysis project Ga0307507, IMG submission 207223) | Populus trichocarpa ectomycorrhiza microbial communities from riparian zone in the Pacific Northwest, United States - 7_EM | ecosystem: Host-associated > Plants > Roots > Unclassified | place...
ATTACCTTTTAAAGTGGTTAACTAGTTAATTAGTGGAGATATATTGCTCTTTAGCAGTGTCGCGTTTAATCAATGAGTAGACCTTCATACATTTTCGCACTAAAGGCCCTCAGATGGCAAACGAGACCGCGCTTCCAAGTACAGGGGTTATATAACGCTAGCAGGGGTTTAATAAAGCTAGTAGGGTTTTTCTATAAAGCTATACTAGTTAAGTACTAGCGAGATTTATCTCGTTTGCCGCCTGAGTCGCTTACTGAGATAATAAATTAGACTCGGTGGCGTGCACTACGCGCACGTGCGGGCATACTGCTCCTTATCACCAACGAATTCTCCACAGAGAGTCTGAGAGCTTATGGTATTAGCTTTGATGGTAGCTTAAAGTTTTAAAATCCTGCTATAAAAATCCTGCTATAATCTTGCCTTACTGTTATATCTCACGTACTTCTCTACGTCTAATTATCTTCTCTATTGCCTCTACGTTGTAGCGATATCGTAGCTCTATTCTACGAGAAGTTGGGTATAGGTACCCGTGACGTTTTGGTTTTGTAAACTCAACCAACACCACCTCGCTAGCTAGGTGGCTGCCAGCACGGTGCACAGCCCACCAAGGAACCCAGAAAACAACTTTGAACTTTAAACCGTAATAATTATCTACAACCATGACTTCTAATCCTCTTGAAGATGAGGCTAAGGTCCAAAAGGCCTTTGCTGCCTATACAGCTAATAAGTTTCCTTCTATTGCTGCTGCTACGCGCCATTTCTGTGCCAAATACGACCGCGTTAAGAATCGTGTTAATAGACTCCCTGCACAGCCTGGACTACTAGCTTATAACCTACTACTTACTCCACACGAGGAGAAGGGCCTTCTAATATGGCTGCATCGCCGTAACGCGCTTGGAACGCGTGCAACAGTCCAAGAGCTTAAGTAGGAGTGTAATTATATACTTAGATCGCGTTACACCGGCCTAGAAGAACTACTACTCTGTAGCAGCTATTGGACTAATAGATTCCTTAAGCGCCACCCTAAATTTAGTCTATATACTAAGAATCCTAAGGAGCTGGAAAGACAGGCGGCAGAAGACCTAATAGCGCTATCGTGCTGGTACGAGGACTATAATCGCGTGGTGGGGCTTTATAAAATTATGGTGGGAGATATATATAATTATAATGAAACGGGTATACGCCTAGGCGTAGGCAAGAAAGAGAAGGTAATTATAGCTTTAAAGGCCTTTCGAATTACTGCTGCAAAGGATACCAGCCGCGAATTAGCTATGGTCGCAGAAGTAATTTCTAGTGATGGAGCTATAGGGCCTCCGCTTATTATCCTAGCAGGTAAAACTATATAAAAGCGCTAGTGTATACGAACAGATAAGCTGCTAGGCAATTACTTGCTAGGAGTAAGCGACACTATATATATTAATAATTAGCTACTATTAAAGTGGGCTATTTACTTTAAATAGTGGTCTAAGAAGCGCTAAATTAGTAAAAATCAACTCCTTATCCTAGATGGCCATTGTAACGGAACCTTGTAGTAGGAACTACGGTGGGTTCTATTAATAGGCTAGGTATATAGGTATAACAAGTTAACAACGTAATAATAACTAGTAGAGTGGTTGCCTAATAGATTAACTCCAATTATATTCTAAGATTTACTATAAGGAGAGAACTATCTATAGTAGGGACTAAGGTCCTTTAAATACACAACTATACTCCTAAGAAATCCTCTTTTATATATAAGGTATATGTTATACATATTATATATAGTGTATACTACGTACTCCTTATACACTATGTATAACGTTATGTGACTTGCTTACTATTCCTTATTATATAGTTCCACCGGATCTATCCTGGACTGTGCCTATATTAACTAACTAGCTTCCGCCAACTCCTCTCTAAGTAGTTATAATATTATACTTAAAGCGTCTGTAACACTATCTCCCTCCTCTTTATCTTTATCCTTAAAGATTCCTAACATCTCCAAGTTGTTTACTAGAGGTATAATATCCGCTTAATTAATCTAGTTAATATCTGTATTTATTATACCTAAAGCTTCTTCTTCCTTGCAAGCGCAGCGCCGTGCTTACACTGTAGCTGCCATACTATTGCTTGGTGAGATAATGCTATCTCCATATTCTTGTTGCGTAAAAGCGGGGTTGGTGTGTGTCGCGTTAGCAAGTCCTTCGTCTTAACAACCCTTATTTTGCTTGGAGTGTATTAAAGCAAATATTTAATTATCCTGCGATGTTCGCTCTATCTTAGACGCTAAATATGCGCGTCCTATAACTCTTAATAGTCTTTAAGTTCCCTAAGTAACTTGTTATAGGGTCTTGTGTTTAATCTACCACTGTAAAGCTTAATGGTAAGCTTTTAAGCGCCTTAGATAAGCTGCGTTGTTCACAGGAAGTAGAGTAGGAGGCTATAGCTGCTTAACAGTATGCCCTTAAAGCCCGTTTATTGGCCTCTACCTGTCTTCTTTGTCTTAAACGTGTTTGTGAGAAGGTTTGTTCTAAGAAGTAGAAACTTGTTTAATAGGGTCTGTCTAAGCTAGGTAATAAAAGGATTGGCTCTCCTCCTATAAGGGAAACAACTCTAAGTAGCTTAGCAATTACTCCTCTTAGGTCCCCCTTAGGTAACTCTTTCTTTGGCGATCCTTCTTTATTAATATTATTTAACCTACTTTCTTTTAATACTCCCGTACCTTTCCTATAGCATTCTTTAGGTTGCTTAGTAGTTTCTAGGTAGTCTCACTATAGCCTATCTACTTTACTTTATACCACGTTTTGTTGTCTACGTCTTTGTAACTAATAACTTTTAAAACTTGCTATTTGTCTTCTTTCTGTCCTCTATATATATCTGCCTTATAAACTAGTGGCTTAATATTTCCGTGTACTGGCTCTAGTATTGCGATATACTATATAGGGTAGATTTTTATTTTGGCTAGTAGGTTTAACTTATATATAACCAATAAAATTCTTTGCTTAACTTTAAAAGGTTCTAGTCTAACGTAGTCCAACTTCTTACTTAGTTATTAACTCTTAAAGTTTTTGTATAGTAGCTATACTTTATCCCCCTCCTTAAGATCTGGTCCCTTAGATCTCCTAGTATTATAGTACCTTTTTATTTATTCTTGTACTAGTTTAGCTATTTCTTTAAGGTCTGTATAAAGATTTATTAACGTCTCTATTCTTTATTTAGCTATGCTACTTGTCTTTTTTACTTAACGTAGTGATAATAATATTCTTAGCTTATACCTGTAATTCGCCTTAAATGGTAATATCCCTATTTCTTCTTATAGTGTTGCATTATATATAAATTATATAACTGGTAGTAATGATACCTAATTGTTCTATGCGTAATTAATATAATGCCTTAGATACTGCTCTAGTGTCTAGTTTAGTCTTTCCATTTATCCGTCCATCTGCGGATAATACGCTATAGATATTACTACGCAAACCCCTTATTCTGCTAGAAATACTTTCTAAAATACTATTATAAATCTTGGATCTCTATCCGATATAATCTTGTCTAGTGCTCTATATCTTGTAAATACTTCTTTTATATAGATTCTAGCGACATCTTCTACTAATATCTCTTTAGTATATACTATAAAGTATCCCTACTTTATTAGCTTATCTACTATTACTAAAATCGCGTTATAATCTTGTCCTATAATAGGATCTCTTAACTTTGGTAACTTAATAATAAAGTTCTATAATATAACCTCCTATAGTCTTCCTGGTGTCTTAATAGGTTATAGCCCTCCGTATAGCTTATACCTTGTTAGTTTATTCCTTTAGCAATTTAGATACTTCTTTATAACTTATCTTACTAGTCCCTAGATTCCTTAAATAATATATTCTTCTTAAAGTCTTAATACTAAGCCTATAGCTCTATTATATCTTTATATTATTCCCTTGTGGAATTCCTTAACAAACTCTTTTATAATAGACTTAGGTATATATATTACTTCTCTATTTTTATATTACTCTAAGTCTAGATCCTCTGCCTATACTTTTTAGATCTTTTATATCTACTTACTCTCTAGTAATTTATAGATCTGACTTTCCTTAGTTGCTATAATCTTTAGATAATTATACCTAATTAATCCGTCTTAATTCTTTTATAATAAAGCTCTTAATAGCTTTTTACTATTCTATAGTTTAGCCTTTCTACTTAGAGCGTCTGCTTGTGCATTGTCTATACCCTTGGTATACTAAATCTTGAAATGGTATTTTATAAGCATTTCCGCCTATCTAACCTGTCTTTGGTTAAGTTCCTTTATTATTAGGAATCCTATAAGGTTCTTATAGTCTGTCTTAACTATAAATGGTTTTTCTATGCCTTACAAGAATGCTCTCTATTCTTTAAGTGCTATAACTATACCTAGCAACTCCTTGTTATAGATATCATAGTTTAACTCTAGTAGTGTTATTTTTTAACTATAGTACGCCACTGGGTACCATCTATCTTAATATTTCTATAGGAAGTATGCTCCTAGTGTAAAGTCTAATATATTTGTTTTTATAACCGTCTCTAAACCTAGTTAATAGATCTTAAGAACTGGCTTCTAGGTAAACAACTCTTTAACTTTTTTAAATAGTTTTTATTGTTCCTTTCTCTATGTCTATAATTCTTCTTTCTTTATTAACTGCGTAAATAGCTTAATATCCTATAACTACTGTGTAACGGAACCTTATAGCAGGAACTACGGTGGGTTCTATTAATAGGCTGGGTATATAAGTACGACAAAAACGATAATGTAATAATAACTAGTAGAGTGGTTGCCTAATAGATTAACTCCAATTGTATTCTAAGATTCACTACAAGGAGAGAACTATCTACGGTAGGGACTAAGGTCCTTTAAATATATAACTATACTCCTAAGAAATCCTCTCTTGTATATAAGGTACGTGTTATACGTGTTATACATAGCGTATACTACATACTCCTTATATACTGCGTATAACGTTATATAACTTGCTTACCATTTCTCGTTACATAGTTCCACTGGATCCATTCTGGACCGTACCTATATTAACTAACTAGCTTCCGCTAACTCCTCTCTAAGTAGTTATAACACCATACTTAAAGCGTCCGTAATACTATCTCCCTTCTCTTTATTTTCGTCCTTAAAGATTCCTAACATCTCCAAGTCGTCCACTAGAGGTGTAATGTCCGTTTAATCAGTCTGGTTAATATCTATACTTATTATAGCTAAAGCTCCTTCTTCCTCATAAGCGTAGCGCTATGCTCGCACCGTAGCTGCCATACTGTCGCTTAGTGAGATAATGCCGTCTCCGTATTCTTGTTGCGTAAAGGCAGGGTTAGTATATATCACGCTAGTAAGTCCTTCGTCTTAACAACCCTTATCTTGCTTAGAGTGTACTAAAGCAAACATTTAATTATCCTATAATGTTCGCTCTGTTTCTAACGCTAAATATACACATCTAATAACTCTTAACAGTCTTTAAGTTCCCTAAGTAACTTGTTATAGGGTCTCGTATTTAATCTACCGCTATGAAACTTAATGGTAAGCTCTTAAGCGCCTTGGATAAGCTTCGTCGTTCGCAAAAAGTAGAGTAGGAGGCTATAGCTACTTAACAGCGTGCCCTTAAAGCCCGTTTATCCGCTTCTACCTATCTTCTTTGTCTTAAACGTGTCCGTAAGAAGGTCCGTTCTAAGAAGTAGAAACTTATTTAACAGGGTTTATCTAAGCTAGGTAATAAAAGGATTGACTCTTCTCCTATAAGGGAAACAACTCCAAGTAGCTTGGCAATTGCTCCTCTTAGGTCCCCCTTAGGTGATTCGTTTTTTGGCAATTTCTCTCTATCAATATTACCTGACCTACTTTCTTCCAATACTCCTATACCTTTCCTATAGCGTTCCTTAGGTTGCTTAGTAGTTCCTAAATAGTCTTATTATAGCCTATCCACTTTACTTTATACTATATTTCGTCATCTACATCCTTATAACTAATGATCTTTAAAACTTGCTATTTATCTTCCTCTTATCCTCTATATATGTCTGCCTTATAGACTGGTAGCTTAATATTTCCGTATACTAGTTCTAGCATTGCAACATACTATATAGGGTAGATTTTCATTTTGGCTAGTAGGTTCAACTTGTATATAACCAATAAAATTCTTTACTTAACTTTAAAAGGTCCTAGTCTAACGTGGTCTAACTTCTTACTTAGTCATTAACTCTTAAAGTTTTTGTATAGTAGCTACACTTTATCCCCCTCCTTAAGATCTGGTCCCTTAGATCTCTTAGCATTATAATACCTTTTTATTCGTTCTTATACTAGTTTAGCTGTTTCTTTAAGGTCTGCATAAAGATTTATTAATGTCTCTATTCTTTACTTAGCTATGCTACTCGTCTTTTTTACTTATTATGGCGATAACGATATTCTTGGCTCGTACCTATAGTTCGCCTTAAATGGTAATGTTCCCATTCCTTCTTATAGTGTTGCATTGTATGCAAACTGTGTAACTGGTAATAACGATACCTAATTGTTCTATATATAATTAATATAATGCCTTAGATACTACTCTAGTGTCTAGTTTAATCTTTCCGTTTGTCTGTCCGTCTGCAGATAATACGCTATAGACATTGCTGCGCAAACCCCTTATTCTGCCAGAAATACTTCCTAAAATACTGCTATAAATCTTGGATCTCTATCCAATATGATTTTGTTTAGTGCTCCATATCTTATAAATACTTCCTTTATATAGATTCTAGCGACATCTTCTACTAATATCTCTTTAGTGCATACTATGAAGTATCCCTACTTTGTTAGCTTATTCACTATTACCAAGATCGCGTTATAATCTTATTCTATAATAGGATCTCTTAACTTTGGTAACTTAATAATAAAGTCCTATAATATAACCTCCCATAGTCTTCCTGGTGTCTTAATAGGTTATAGCCCTCCATACGGCTTATACCTCATCGGTTTATTCCTTTAGCAATTTAGATATTCCTTTATAACTTATCTTACTAGTCCCCAGATTCCTTAAATAATATATTCCTCTTAAAGTCTTAACACTAAGCCTATAGCTCCGTTGTGTCCTTATATTATTCCCTTATAGAATTCCTTAACAAATTCTTCTACAATAGACTTAGGTATATACGTTGCTTCTCTGTTTTTATATTGCTCTAAGTCTAGATCCTCTACCTATGCTTCTTAGATCTTCTATATCTAATCACTCTTTAGTGATTTATAGATCTGACTTTCCTTAGTTGCTATAATCTTTGGATAATTATACCTAATTAATCCGTCTTAATCCTTTCGCAACAAAGCTCCCGATAGCTTTTTATTGCTTTATAGTTTAGCCTTCCTGCTTAGAGCATCTGCTCGTATATTATTTATACCCTTAGTATACTGAATTTCGAAATGGTATTCTATAAGCATTTCCGCCCATTTAACCTGTCTTTAGTTAAGTTCCTTCATTATTAGGAATCCTATAAGGTTCTTATAGTCTATCTTAACCATAAATAGTTTTTCTATACCTTATAAGAACGCTCTCTATTCCTTAAATGCTATAACTATACCTAATAACTCCTTGTTATAGATGTTATAGTTTAACTCTAGTAGTGTTATCTTTTAACTATAGTATGCCACTGGGTGCTATCCATTTTAATATTTCTATAGGAAGCACGCCCCTAGTATAAAGTCTAATATATCCGTCTCTACAACCGTCTTTAGCCCTAGTTGATAGATCTTAAGAACTGGCTCCTAAGTAAACAACTCTTTAACTCTCTTAAATAGTTCTTATTATTCCTTCCCCCATGCCTATAGTTCTTCTTTCTTCATTAACTGCGTAAATGGCTCAATGTCCTATAACCACTGCGCTATAAACCTTCTGCAGTAATTACAAAACCCTAGGAATAATCTTAACTGTGTTACGTTCTCTAGTTCTTACCAATTCACTATAGCCTTGATCTTTTTTAGATCTATACTAAGTTGGCCTAGTTTAATAATAAATCTAACGAAATTGGTTTTCCTAGTAAAGAACTCGCATTTCTTAATCGCTACTGGCATCTTTTCTTCTTATAGTCTCTTTAAGACCCATTTAATATGTTCTCTATGTTCTTCCTCACTTTCTAAGTAGATAATAATGTTATTAAGGTATACTATAACAAATTCATCTAGGTGTTCTCCTAACACACTGTTAATTCGCTTCTAGAACGTTACTAGTGCGTTTATAAGCCCAAATTGTATAACTAATGGCTTATATAGTCCTTCCTTTGACCTAAAGGCTGCCTTCTATTTATCGCCTTCCTTAATTCTAATCTAGTGGTACGCCCATCTTAGATCTATCTTTATAAAGATCTTTACGTTACCTATCCTGTCTTAGATTTCGCTAATTAAGGGTAAAGAATACCTATCCTTCCTAATAATGCTGTTTAACTGTCTGTAGTCTATACACATCCTAAGTTTTCTGTTTTTCTTTAGGATAAACAGTACTGGATATCCTGCTAATGACTACAACGGTCTAATATATCCCTTTTATAAGTTCTCCTAGATAAACTCCTTAAGCGCTACTAACTCTGTTTCAGTAAGCTTATAGATTGGAAAGAACTTTAGACTCATTTCCTCTTCTAATTCTATCTTATAGTCCTAAGCTACATGCTCTAACAGCTTCTTACTTTCTAGTAACTATAACTTTTTTCCATACTTGTGGTATCTTTTTGGTATATAACTTAAGCCTCGCTTAGTCTCTTCATATATCGCTCTAACTTGGTACCATACTAACTTGGTTTACTGTCGCACTTTATATTATTATATATCCTTAATATCGACCTAACCTATAACCCAATTAATCTTTGGATTATACTTCTATAACCAAGGCATTCCTAGTATCGCCTCGTCCTGTCCCAACAGTAGGATATTAAAAGACATTCTAACTAGTCTCCCTTTAATAGTTATCTGAATAGGTCCTATTTTAAGATTAATAATGCCTCCTCTATAGGCTATCTGGTCTCCTAAAATCGTTATAAGTGGATACAGGTATTCTTTCTATCTATATAGTAACCCCATCCTTTCTACTGCCTTTAGTGATATGTGGTTCCTTATTGCTCCACTATCTACCAACACTTCGAACTGCTGATCTTGCTACTTAGCTCTTAAGTTTAGGTGTTGTCCTTAAATTCCTTTAAGGGTCTAAGGCTCTAACACTAGTTCCCTCTAGTTCCGTACACCTCCTCTTTTCCCAACTGTTAGCTGCTAGATCCTGCCTATACTTAGTCCAACTTTAGCTAATACTTAGTTTATTTCTTTTCCTTTATATACTATAGACAAGTGTTCTCTAGGCACTCCTACTACTATTATCTGTCTAGGCATTCTTCCGTAAGGAATCTTCCTAGTTAAAGTATTAAGTCTCCTTAACCTTATACTTCTACTGGGTGCCAACTATATATATACTTAGCGTTCCTAAACCGCTTTTCCTCTAGTGCCTAATATATTCTTACTAGGTACTTCTGGTTCTTGTCTTTAGGTGCTCTATACATATTACATATATTATCCATATAAGCTATCCATAATAGTATATAATACGCTACATGTTTTGGGTTAACTCTTAGTTCATCTTTATTTTTAAGTTTAAACCTATACCTAGTTAACCTAACCACTGGTATCTCTGCTATAGGTACTAAGACTTGCCGCTTACTTCTCTAGTCCCTAGATCCCTCTTCTAGGTTCCTTAACATTATAATTAATACTCCTTTAATATAATTTATGCGTTTTTCCGTAATAGGTTGGTCTTGGACAACTTTTTTATTTAGCTATATATAAAAGTCTTCCTATTTATCATTGTGTCGTTGCCTATACCACTTTCCGTATAACTGGTTTAGTGTGTATGGTCTATCCGTTAGAAAATACCTTATTATTGCTGTATCGTAATATCCTTTAGTATGCCTTTTTTTAAACCTAGTTAGAATATCTAGATCCTCTTCTTATTCCAGTTTATCTAACTACTTTGCCCTAGGTGTCCCTGCACTTGGCCTATTAATAACTCTTTATATAGGTGCTCTGTCCCTTATATAACCTAGCATAGCTAATCTCTTATCTAGCTTTTGCTCTTACTATATAATAATTCTTGTCCTAAACTTATCTATAGTTTCTTATTTTCTACGTCTTGCAGCTAGATCCTTATAGTCGTCTTACTTTTTAATCCTAGTATTAACTTTTCAATCTTTAGGCTAAGCACTGCGTTCGCCTAGAATTACTAACGTTCTTATTTATTCCCTAAACTTGTAGTTCTTAAACTTGCGTCCTATACTCGTTTGTTTGTTACTAAACTAAGTTACTACCCTTTCCCATTAGTTTTCGTCCGTTATAGGTTCTTAAGTGTGTTTTATCTTACTTTAAAAATCTTAAGCTTCTCTTATCTCTTCTTAAGAATCTTAAGCCTGTGGCCTTTTGCCTTTACCAAGTAATAAGCTAGCACTAGTAGTTGTCTATTTACTTAGTTTCTTCTAAATGTTACTCCTATTATTTTATAAAGCGATAGAAATCGTATCCAACGGTATCGCTATACCCGTTACTAAACCTTATTTGGTAATGGTCTTAGTCTCTACTTCTATTGCGTTATTAAGGTTTAAGTGCTCCTAGTTAGCCTCCTTTTTGTCCTTATTACTGTTAATTAATAAGTACTTTAACTCTATTGTTATTACTGCTAATCTTTATCTATATATTGCTATAATATCTTGATCTAGCTTATAGAGTTAATCTTATTCTTCGTCTAACTCTCTAGTTCCTTGGAGTCCTTTTAACTCTAGCTCTTATAGCCAATAGCTTGCGCCATACTTAGCGTCTTTATAAATTCAACATGCGTTGTTATAACAATACGCAAAACTGTTAATTAAACACTCTTTTATTCCTTACAGTGCACCGTCGTCCCTCTATATGTACGCGCCGTCTGCTAGTCTAGTTCCCTTTACCGTATAGTTACTCTAACCACCTCTATAGTCTCTGGCGAAATAACCCTATTTTCCACAATTTATATAAGCTCTATCTTTAAACCATCTTTCTTGCTATGGAGTCCGCCTAAATATCTTTTACTGCTAAGATCCCTGGTTTAGCCTCTGCTCCTTAGTCCTTTAATTACTTAATCCTTAACCTCTGGGTTTCTATAGTTTCTTTTCCCATCTTTAGGTTTCTTTGGTACTACTTAGGTCCATTAGCTCTATGCTATTCTATAGTTTTTAACTCTATATCTGTCGTTACGTACTTTGCGCCTTATACAACTGTGGAACTCTGTCTTGCCCTCTCTTAGCTTATTCCCTTTAATAGATTCTGTTATTAATCTTTATTAACTAATCTATTAACTCTCTTAGAGTATCCGTATCTTTTATTAGGATAATTATGTCCTAGACTTTAGCCTTAAGTCCCTATTTATACTGTACTATAAGCGCCCTGTTGTTCCACTCAACCTATATAGCTAGTGTTTAAAACTGTGTTATATACTTAATTATTAAAGTGCGTTGTACTAAGTTCTAAAGCTTTTATTCCGCTATAGTTATGGCCTCTAGGTCTCTAAATATCTACATTAGTTGCTCTACAAACCCATTCCAACTGGTAAATATATACCATACATCCTAGTTAGTAGTTGTTATGCCATTGGCCTATATTTCCGTGAGATATGGTTTAAACCACTTAAGTACCCTCCCCGTCAGGAATAATCCTGCATAGGCTACTTAATCCAATAATGTTACTAACTTCACTCCTTCCTATACTACCTTAAAGTGCATCTATGTAAGAAATCCTTTAAGCTTCAACTTTTCTCCTAAAAATTGTTTAATTAAAGGTAACTTAATCTTTACTACTCCAATTCCATTAATGCGTTCTTTAAGTATCCTATTATTATCTTATAAGTAATTAACCATTTCCTATAACTAACCTTGCGTAACCACTTAAGAATCCCTATTATCCATACTAGTATCACCTGGCCCTAAGGTTGTGGCTCCCGTCAACGCCGTTATAACTAGTGCTGCTCTTAGTGGCATGTTACTCGATTTTGTTCCAATACCATAACCTTAGTAGTGAATGTATAACGGAACCTTGTAGTAGGAACTACAGTAGGTTCTATTAATAGGCTGGGTATATAGGTATAACAAAAACGATAACGTAATAACAACTAGTGGAGTAGTTGCCTAATAGATTAACTCCAATTGTATTCTAAGATTCACTACAAGGAGAGAACTATCTATAGTAGGGACTGAGGTCCTTTAAATACACAACCATACTCCTAAGAAATCCTCTCTTATACGTAAGGTACGTGTTATACGTGTTATATATAGCGTACACTGCATACTCCTCGTATACTGCGTACAACGTTATATAACTCGCTTACTATTCCTCGTCACATAGTTCCACCAGATCCATTCTAGACCATACCTATATTAACCAACTAGCTTCCACTAACTCCTCTCTAAGTAGTCGTAACACCGTACTTAAAGCGTCCGTAACATACTGCGCTATAAACCTTTTATAGTAATTACAAAACCCTAGGAATAATCTTAACTATATAACGTTCTTTGGTTCTTGCTAATTTACTATAGCCTTAATCTTTTTTAGATCTATACTAAGTTAGCTTAGTTTAATAATAAATCTAACAAAATTGGTCTTCCTAGTAAAGAACTCGCATTTCTTAATTACTACTAGCATTTTTTCTTCTTATAGTCTCTTTAAGACCTACTTAATGTGTTCTCTATGTTCTTCCTTACTCTCTAAGTAGATAATAATATTGTTAAGGTATACTATAACAAATTTATCTAAGTGTTCTCCTAATATACTATTGATTCGCTTTTAGAATATTGCTAGTGCGTTTATAAGCCCAAATTGTATAATTAATGGCTTATATAGTTCTTTCTTTAACCTAAAGGCTGCCTTTTACTTGTTACCTTCCTTAATTCTAATCTAATAGTACGCCTATTTTAGATCTATCTTTATAAAGATCTTTATGTTACCTATTCTGTCTTAGATTTCGCTAATTAAGGGTAAAGGATATCTATCCTTTCTAGTAATGCTGTTTAACTATCTATAGTCTATATATATCCTAAGTTTTCCGTTTTTCTTTGGGATAAATAACACTAGATATCCCGCTAATAACTATAATGGTCTGATGTATCCCTTTTATAAGTTCTCCTAGATAAACTCCTTAAGCGCTACTAACTCTGTTTTAGTAAGCTTATAGATTAAAAAGAACCTTAGACTTATTTCCTCTTTTAATTCTATTTTATAGTCCTAAGCTATATACTTTAACAGCTTCTTACTCTCTAGTAACCATAACTTTTTTCTATACTTGTGGTATCTTTTTGGTATATAACTTAAGCCTTGCTTAGTCTCCTTATAGGTTACTCCAACTTAGTACTATACCAACTTAGTTTACTATCGCACTTTACGTTATTGTGTATCCTTAATATTAACTTAACCTATAACCTAATTAATTTTTAGATTGTACTCCTATAACTAAGGTATTTCTAGTATCGCCTTGTTCTGTCCTAATAGTAGGATATTAAAAGACATTCTAACTGGTTTTCCTTTAATAGTTATCTAAATAGGTCCTGTTTTAAGATTAATAACGCCTCCTCTATAGGTGTCACGGAACCCGACTATAGGGGCCTCCATAGGAGAACCCCATGCTCTCGCGTACACCTTGCGTACAGCTTATGTCAGCTACGCGAGGGTATATCACCTCCTTACGCCCTCGATCCTTACGATCAATCGCGCAACGTCTTATAGACTCCCCAAATACATACGCTTTATAGCCATTGCCCGCGTTCCGTGATATTACATTGCGCCTTTTTCTTCACCAACGCTTAGCCTATGACCAATTCTACGTCTCTACAATACTGCAGACGCTGCTAGAAGTAGCATGTCCACGAGTTACCTCACTTTATACTCCCAAAGAATTAATAATAGTAAGATGAAATTCCTTACTAGCCATTATGTTAAACTTAAAGAACAACCCAATACCTATATTAAAACTATAACACCAATCAGTCCTAGGAGGATTTAATTCGTTAACCCTAGCCTTAACCCCTAAAGGGAAGCCTAGTAGCTTAAAAGACTATAACAACCATAAGGGGGATATTAATAATATCTCATCCTTTATTAACTACACAACCATAGATAAATAAGCTAAAGGGCTACCACCTATTAAGATCGAGATACGAGACGCCAAGATATTTGCAAAAATGGTAGCACGAGAACCTAATAAATACTACCGCCTTCTATAGAACTACTATCTAAAGCTTATATAAGCTAAAATGCGTGCTGCCTAAGATTACAATATCATCCAAGACCTATAAGCTTGTGAGGCGCTCGCTAATAACATATGTTAAGAGATCAAAGACGACCTCTATACGTCTAAACACGACGTCCAACGATTAAAGAAGGCCGAGATTATACTTATTGCTATAGTTACTAAGAGAGAGGGTACAATCAAATACCTACAATCTTAGCTTAACGAGTATATTTGTAACAATACCAGACACCTCTCTACTGTATATAATACCACCTAAGTCTCTACGCCCCTGGCAACCTTACCTACTTAACGCTTAACAGAAGGTTAGCGCTAAGCAGCTTCACCTAACAGGAACCCCTACTATAGCAGCAGCAACAATAAAAGCTATAACAATTAAACCTAAACTACCACTATAGGGTCTAATACACGCTACCCTAATCCCCTAATCTTTAAGGGTGACCGCAAGGAATATAGCCACTAGAAAATATAAACCCGCAAGAAACTAGCCTAGAGCGCCTACCTTTTCCCTATAGAAGATACCAAGATTAGCTACATTATTGGACAAACAAAGGGCATCCCGTTTAATAGGCTTTTCGCTTAATAGGAGACTAGCAGTTTTTAGAAGTGGCAGTCCCACCAGGAAGTCCTTAACAACCTTAACTAAATATACCGCGACTATAACCTAGTGGCCACTAGTCAAGCTAAACTACGCGCCCTAAAGATAAGTCCTACTAAATCATTTAATGAGTTCTATGTTAAATTCTAGAAATACACTAGAGTCCTCGCCTAAGACGACGCTAAAGACCAGGAAGATCTCCTTAAAAAAGTCACTTATCGCCTTAGTTACGCAGCCGCTAGCCACAACTATAACGATATTTACGATATAGTAGCAGCCCTATAGAAGATTAAACGACGGCTAAACTAGATTACTACTGCAAACCCCTGCCCGAAGACCTCCCTATAGAAGCCCTCCGGACCTACTAAACCACCAACGCCTACTACCCTAAGCAACACCATTGGTCCTAATATTGACCTCTCTATACCAGCCTTCCCAAAGAAGCTACTAGACGGAGAGCGCGAGCTACTCTAAAAGCTAAGGCGTTACTATAGATGCTATTAAGAAGGCTATTATAGCTATAGCCCAAACTGCCTAATGGCTAGGTTTAGTAGCTGCCATTAAACACCTAACCCTATGCCCCAGATACCAAATACGTCACTACACGCCGCTACCGCACAAGACAAAGATGTAGCAATGGTAGTAAAATTAGACACGGAAGCGGAAAACGCAAAGTCCTAGCCCTAAGTCGCAGGTTAGGACACTCCGACAATAAAGGGATCTATATATTAGCTTGCTTAATAGATAGCTTAGTAAGAATAGAAGGATGGAAGCAAATAGTCTTACCTATAGAGGGAACTACCGCTAAGAAATAATACAAAACCCATTCTATAATTGACTGTAGAGCTACTAATAAATTTATAGATACCCAATTTGTGCATACTTATAACCTACCTACCTTACCCCTCGCTAAAGCCCGCGCCCTATAACTCGCTGACGGTAGTTATACTGCACAAAAGATTACCTATATGGCACAACTCTACCTAAATATAAACGGACACTAGGAGGAGCTCTAGGCCTATATTATACTACTTACAAACTACCCTATTATCCTCGGAATAAACTAGCTTAAATAATATAACCCCGCCATTAACTGGCAAAAGAGAGAAGTAACCTTTAACTCTAAATACTACAGAGAGACTTACCTAGGGCATGGCCTAGCCGCCTCTATTTACTTCTTAGGATATCAACCTAGGGAAACCCTTATTACCCCACCCACGACTAACTGCTACTACGTAAGCGCCGCGGCCTTCTACCGCATAGCACGTAGGAAAGGCTAGACTGTTGCCACAGCCTCCTAATTATAACTATACAAGCTTAATAAAGATCAGGACCACGTCCTCTATAGTAATAGGATAGATATAGTCAACCTCCTAGAAAACAATGCCCCTATAGAACTCTACGGACTTTTACCCTTAGACTTTAAGAAGTTTATAAAGCTCAAAAAAGGACTTACTAATAAGGAACTCCGTAAGCTCCTCCCTAAGAGATACCATAACTTTATCAACATATGCTCACAAAAGAGCGCAGATATACTCCCCCTATATTAACCTAACAACTATGCCATTAATATTAAACAAGGAAAAATGCTACCCTATAAGAGACCCTACCTAATGTCAAAAGACGAACTCCTAGTTGTTAAAAAGTATATCAACAAGCACCTTAACAAAGGGTTTATTCGTCCCAGCATATCCCCAGCAGCCGCCCCTATCCTCCTTGCTAAAAAGCCAGGAGGAAGTATTCAATTCTATATTAACTATAGAGGACTTAACGCTATTACGATCAAGAACCAATACCCCATACTGCTTATACGCGAGACCCTTAAACGGCTTAGCCAAGCCAAAATCTATACTAAACTTGATATTATTGCCGCCTTTAACCGCCTTTAAATACGGGAAGGTAATAAATGGAAAACCGTATTCGCATTGCGCTTTGGCCAATTTAAATACACCATTATGCCTTTTAGTGTATATAACGGCCCAGGCAGCTTCCAAAGCTACATTAATAATGCCTTACGGGATTACCTTAACGACTTCTACTCCGCGTACCTGGACGATATACTTATTTATAGTAATAACCCTTCTAAGCATACTGAGCACGTTTAAAAGGTCCTACAGCGCCTTAGAGACGCAGGACTTTATATTAATTTAAAGAAGTACAAATTCTTAGTTATAGAAGTAAAATACCTTAGACTAATTATTACTACTAAGGGTATCCATATGGACCCCAAAAAAGTATGCATAATCACCAGATGGCAAACCCCCACCTATATTAAGGACGTATAAGCCTTCCTTGGTTTCGCCAACTTCTATTAGAAATTTATATATAACTTCTTAGGTATTATAGCACCACTTATAGCAATAATGCGAATAAAGGGCCTTTCTGTAAAAGGAAGAAAAATATATCTATATTTTATCTAGACGCCTAAATACGAAAAGGCGTTCCAAGACCTAAAAGATGCGTTTACTAAAGTACCTATCCTAGCTCACTTTATACCAGGATAATAACTCTACCTTAAGACTAACTCCTTAGACTATATTAACGCGGGCGTCCTCTTCTAGATAGGTAATAACAGTCTCCTCTACCTAGTCGCATTCTACTCGTCTAAGCTTATACTATAAGAATGTAACTATAAGATCTATAATAAGGAACTCCTTATAATTGTATAAGCGTTTAAAGAATTCCAACTAGAACTCTCTTTAGCAGAACCTAACCAGCCAACTAAGGTCCTTACAAATCATTATAACCTTAAGTACTTTATAACTATAAAATAACTAAACTAATGCTAAGCACGTTAGAACGAGTTCCTCTCTAGTTTTAACTTTAAAATCGTATACAGGCTAGGAGTATAAGGTACTAAGCCTAATAGCCTAACACGCCGTTCGCAAGATCTTTCTTAGTTAGAAGATAACCCTTGTAATTAATTCCAACGACAAACAATCCTAAAAGTATAAAACTTAGCCCCAGGTATACTACCCAAGACAGAACCAACCGCCCCTTAGCTTTATACTATAGAACTAGAGTTACCCCCCAAAATCGACAAACTTATTACCGTAGTATATAACACCCCTATTAACCTATTACTGTATTAACTAATTGCCGCAAAGATCGCCAGTACCTGTACACTGCCTACTAACCTCCAAAGCTTAGGCCAGATTGATATAACAGCCTTAGAAGTAAAAGAGAACAGGCTCTATTATAGAGGCCATCTATTTATCCCTAACTTAGAAGACCTGCAATAGCAACTAATCCAAATAGCCTATAACCTCCGATTAAGCGGCCACCCAGGTAAAGGAGGAACCTATAAGCTTCTTAGCCAATACTACTTCTAGCCTAAAATAATAGACTTAGTTAAACGCTTTATAAGCGCCTACCACAGCTATAAATGTGCTAAAGCATTTCACATAAAGTACCAAGGACTGCTACACCCTCTACCAGTACCTATATGACGATGGGCAGATATTGCCATAGATTTTATTATCAACCTACTACCTTACAAACGATATGGCCGAACCTATAAGAACATCCTTATAATAATATACCGACTTATAAAAGAACGCCACTACATCCTAACTAAAGGCGTAGCTATAAGCGACATTGCCAACGCCTTCCTCCATGAAGTTTACCAACTATACGGGTTACCCGACTCTATTACGTCTAACCAAGGCACGCAATTTAACTCTAATATATAGAGGCGGATCTGCCAACGCCTTAGCATCTCCGTTAAGATGTCTACATCCTTTTACTACGAAACTGCGGGATAACCGGAAAACGCTAACACTAGTATAAAGGCGTACTTACAATAGGTAGTCGCCTATAGTTAGGACAACTAGGTAGACCACCTTCCGCTAAATAAATTTGCAGCAAACAACTATGTCTTAGCCACTACAGGACTTACCCCATTCTTCGCAAATAAAGGATATTACTTACAATCCGGTATAAAGCCACCAGAGCCTATTAATAAGAAACTGCCATATGGAAAATGCCTTAAGATACTACTTACCAATTAACATGCAGACCGTATAAAAGACCTACTTAACTACTACAAAGGAGAGATGGCCTAGGCCCAAGTGAAATAAGCTTACTTTGCTAACTACCACAGAACACCACCACCTGAGATACGTGTTGGCGACTAGGTATAGTTAGATGCATATAATATCTCCACACAGAGACCTATAAAGTCACTTAATTATAAGAACCTTAGCCCCTACCAGATTAAACAAGTTATTGATAGAGGAGCTATATATAAACTAGAGCTCCCGCCTGCCTTAGCCACCCATGGGATATGGCCTGTGTTTTACCTATGGCTACTATACCTTTACCAGCCTAACCCTCTACCAGGATAAACACAGCCTAAACCCCCACTAGTACTAATCCGAGATAAGAACGAAGATGAGAACCACAAGGAGTGGACTATTAAACGAATTATCAACTCCAAATACTTTAGCAAAGGCAGAGGACGGCGGCTCTACTATAAAGCTACCTACACAGGATTTAATATAGATCAGCCAGAATGGCAACTATAGGAAGATTTTAAAAACGCAAAAGATCTAATTAGCAATTTCTACTACGCAAACCCACAGAAACTAGGCCTAAGCAGAGATTTTGTACCTAATCCCCTATAGGAGCCGTTACAGCTAAATTGTTGTACATTACCGTTACATAACTACTCCGATAAGATGTTAAGGAACTTTAACCGCCAGTTAAAGTTATCTAATTGGTTAGATTCTAGACGCTAAGGAGAAGCTAACTAATTAGGATTTTCCATCCCTGGGATAGAAAATCACTATTAGCTCGCTTGCTACTAGCGCCTTAGTAACACCCTCATATCTTACCAAGTCCCTAATAGCCTCCTTCCCCTCTATAGCCCAGTACCTTCGCATAGTAGCAACCTATAAGCTTCAAGTTAGAAGCACCTGTACGAGCCTATTATACCTATAACGATATTCCTTCTTCTAGATACCCTAAGCATTTCCCCTATATATATATAGCAACCACAGCGTCGCCGGAGCTCCGCCTTAATAGGAGGGGGGGTAGTGTTACGGAACCCGACTATAGGGGCCTCTATAGGAGAACCCCGTGCTCTTGTGTATACCTCGCGTACAGCTTATATCAGCTACGCGAGGGTATATCACCTCCTTATGCCCTTGATCCTTACGATCGATCGCGTAATGTCTTGTAGACTCCCCAAATATATACGCTTTATAGCTATTGCCCGCGTTTTGTAACAATAGGCTATCTAATCTCCTAAAATTGTTATAAGTAGATATAGGTGTTTCTTCTGTCTATATAGTAACCCTATTCTCTCTACTGCCTTTAGTAATATGTGGTTCCTAATTACTCTACTATCTACTAACACTTTAAACTACTAATCTTACCACTTAGCTCTTAAATTTAGGTATTATCCTTAAATTCCTTTAAGGGTCTAAGGCTCTAATACTAGTTCCCTCTGGTTCTATACGCCTCCCCTTTTCCTAACTATTGGCTGCTTGATCCTACCTATATTTAGTCTAACTTTGGCTAATACTTAGTTCGTTTCTTTTCCTTTATATGCTATAGATAAGTGTTTTCTAAGCACTCCCACCACTATTATCCGTCTAGGTATTCTTCCGTAAGGAATCTTCCTAGTTAAAGTATTAAGTCCCCTTAACCTTATACTTCTACTAGGTGCTAACTATGTATATACTTAGTATTTCTAAACCGCTTTTCCTCTGGTGCCTAATATATTCTTAATAGGTACTTCTGGTTCTTATCTTTAGGTGCTCTATATATATTACACGTGTTATCCACACAAGCTATCTATAATAGTATATAATGCGCTATATGTTTTAGGTTAACTCTTAGTTTGTCTTTATTCTTAAGTTTAAACCTATACCTAGTTAACCTAACCACTGGTATCTCTGCTGTGGGTACTAAGATTTATTGCTTACTTCTCTAGTCCCTAAATCTCTCTTCTAGGTTCCTTAACATTATAATTAATGCTCCTTTAATGTGACTTATACGTTTTTCTATAATGGGTTAGTCTTAGACAACTTTTTTATTTAGCTATATATAAAAATCTTCCTATTTATTGTTATGTCGTTGCCTATACCACTTTCTATATAACTGGTTTAGTATATATAGTCTATCCATTAGAAAGTACCTTGTTATTGCTGCATTATAATATCCTTTAGTATGTCTTTCTTTAAACCTAGTTAGAATATCTAGATCCTTTTCTTGTTCTAGTTTATTTAACCACTTTACCCTAGGTATCCCTGCACTCGGCCTATTAGTAACTCTTTATATGGGTGCTTTGTCCCTTATATAACCTAGCATAGCTAATTTTTTATCTAGCTTTTGCTCTTGCTATATAATAATTCTTATCCTAAACTTATCTATAGTTTCTTGTTTTCTATATCTTGCAGCTAGATCCTTATAGTTGTTTTACTTTTTAATTCTAGTATTAACTTTTTAATCTTTAGGCTGAATACTATGTTTACCTAGGATTGCTAACGTTCTTATTTATTCCCTAAACTTGTAGTTTTTAAACTTGCGTCCTATACTTATTTGTTTATTACTAAACTAAGTTACTACCCTTTCCTATTGGTTTTTGTCCATTGTGGGTTCTTAGGTGTATTTTATCTTACTTTAAGAATCTTAAGCTTCTTTTATCTCTTCTTAAGAATCTTAAGCCTATGGCCTTTTGCCTTTATTAAGTAATAAGCTAGCACTAGCAGTTATCTACTTGCTTAGTTTCTTCTAAACATTACTCCTATTGTCTTATAAAGCAATAGAAATTGTATCTAATAGTGTTATAATATCCGTTACTAAACCTTGTTTGGTAATGGTCTTAGTCTCTGCTTCTGTTATGTTATTAAGGTTTAAGTGCTCCTAGTTAGCCTCTTTTTTATCCTTATTACTGTTGATTAATAAGTACTCTAACTTTATTATTAATACTACTAATCTTTATCTATATATTACTGTAACATCTTAATCTAGCTTATAGAGTTGATTTTGTTCTTTATTTAACTCTTTAGTTTTTTAGAGTCCTTTTAACTCTAGCTCCTATAGCTAATAGCTTACGCCATACTTAGCGTCCTTATGAATTTGGTATACATTATTGTAATAATACGCAAAACTATTAACTAAACACTCTTTTGTTTCTTGTAGTGTACCGTCATCCCTTTATATATATGTGCTATCTGCTGGTCTGGTTCCCTTTACCATATAGTTACTCTAACCACCTCTATAGTCTCTAGTAAAATGACCCTATTTTCCGCAATTTATATAAGCTTTATCTTTAAACTATTTTTCTTATTATAGAGTTTGCCTAAACATCTTCTACTGCTAAGATCCCTGGTTTAGCCTCTACTCCTTAGTCCTTTAATTACTTAATCCTTAACCTCTAGGTTTCTATAGTTTCTTTTCCCACCTTTAGGTTTCTTTAGTACCGCTTAAGTCCATTAGCTCTGCGCCATTCTATAGTTTTTAACTCTGTGTCTGTTATTGCGTACTCTACGCCTTATATAACTATAGAACTCTATCTTACCCTCTCTTAACTTGTTCCCTTTAATAGATTTGGTTATTAATCTTTATTAACTAATTTATTAACTCCCTTAGAGTATCCGCATCTTCTATTAGGATAATTATGTCCTGGACTTTAGCCTTAAGTCCCTATTTATACTATGCTATAAGCGCCCTATTATTCCACTTAACCTATATAGCTAGTGTTTAAAACTGTGTTATATACTTAATAATTAAAGTGCGTTATACTAAGTTCTAAAGCTTTTATTCTGCTGTGGTTATAGCTTCTAGGTCTCTAAATATCTGCGTTAGTCGCTTTATAAACCCATTTTAACTGGTAAATATATACCGTATATCCTAGTTAGTAGTTGTTATGCTATTAGCCTATATTTCTATAAGATATGGCTTAAACCACTTAAGTGCCCTCCCTATTAGGAACAATTCTGTATAGGCTACTTAATCTAATAATATTGCTAACTTCGCTCCTTCCTATACTATCTTAAAGTGCATTTGCGTAAGAAATTCTTTAAGCTTTAACTTTTCTCCTAAGAACCGTTTAATTAAAGGTAACTTAATCTTTACTACTTTAATTCCATTAATGCATTCTTTAAGTATCCTATTATTATTCTATAAGTAATTAACTATTTCCTGTAACTAACCTCGCGTAACCACTTAAGAATCCCCCTTATTTATATTGGTATCACCTAGACCTAAGGTTGTGGCTCCCGTTAATGCCGTTATAACTAGTGCTGCTCTTAGTGGCATGTTATTTGAGTTTGTTCCAATACTATAACCTTGGTAGTAAATGTGTAACAGAACCTTGTAGTAGGAACTATAGTGGGTTCTATTAATAGGCTAAGTATATAGGTACAATAAGTTGACAACATAATAATAACTAGTAGAGTGGTTGCCTAACAAATTAACTCTAATTGTATTCTAAGATTTACTATAAGGAGAGAACTATCTACGGTAGGGACTAAGGTCCTTTAAATATATAACTATACTCCTAAGAAATCCTCTCTTGTATATAAGGTATATATTATACGTATTATATATGGCGTATACTGCGTACTCCTTATACACTGCGTATAATATTATATAACTTGCTTACTATTTCTTGTTACATGGTTCCACCAGATCTATCCTGGACCGTGCCTGTATTAACTAATTAGCTTCCGCCGACTCCTCTCTAAGTAGTCGTAATATTGTACTTAAAGCGTCCGTAATAGCCATACCAGCCATTTTACTAGGCAATTTATATAGTTCTGCGATAACCATCTAATTGTCTTATTCGCTATAATTCCGCATATAACGCATATCTATCAGCCTCTTGATGTTGTAGTTTTCTAGCCGTATAAGCACTGGTACGGGCAAGCTATAGCTAGGGCCTTTTGAAATAGCTGCATAGATTTTAATAAGATGGAGTTTCTATAAGCTCTACACAAAGTTCGCCTTAATATATTTAAGAGAAGCACAGTCCTAAGCGCCTAGGCAAAATTAGGGCTAATTCCTTTTAATCCCGCTATTGTACTTAGCCAAATTTAAATGCTATTACCACGGGCAACAACGCCTGTAGATGCAGGTTCTATAGAAAATCACCTTCTAGAGACACCAGCTTGTGCGCGTACGCTTGCAGTACTAGCTGATCTGCTAGATTAGGAGGAGGATGAGGATACGTGGTATATCCTGCACAAAAAGTTTATATGTGGTAGCCTAGCAATTGCGGTTGCAGCTGAGGCTGCATATAGAGACTTATTACGCACTACTGCTGCAGCGCAGAAGCGTAAGGATATGCAAAAGGATGCTCGGCAGTCACTTTAAACGGGAGGCGTACTTTATGTACAAGATGGGCGCAATGCTGTAGAGAATTCTGAACTCTTAGTGTTGTAGGATGCACGAGAGAAGCTAAAGAAGCTTAAAAAAAGGGCTGCCAATAAGGTAATTAAGGCCCAGAAGCGCAAAGAGATAGATGCACGTAAAGTCATAAGGGCCTACAACAAGGCCAACGGAATTGTAGTACGGCGAGGGCCTTATAAAAATAAGTAGTGAATATATCGTGATTTTCTGGGTTCCTTGGTGGGCTGTGCACCGTGCTGGCAGCCACCTAGCTAGCGAGGTGGTGTTGGTTGAGTTTACGAAACCAAAACGTCACGGGTAGTCGGTTAGTATTGGTTTAAAATCTGTAAAGATGCATTTTAGAATCCAACTTAAATTCTACGACGATGTATCTCGCCTCTTGGTGAAACTTTCATCTGTCTGACCGTGTCTCAGCCGATGTGAGAGCCCGTTACAATCGCCTACACAAACTCTATAGAATTGCTCATTTTGATAGGGAAGATAATTGTTAAGCAACCCTAGCGCGAACCACAAGCATAGCTGTGCGTCAGGAGGTGGCTCGTCAATCTCTAGCGTCAATATTTGGCTAAAGGCCCCTAATCCTTATGACGAAAATGGGACTATCAAATGTCATTGGAGCGCCATCACAAAACCCTAAAGCATGAAGAATATAGAACATGACGAAAAGTGGTATCATCACGAGAGCCGGTAAGACCGCTGGCAAAAATGGCAAAAATGGCTAAAAGAAGGGACCTTTCGCAATCTTTGCAATAAAGGAAATCGTCAACCAAGTTTTAATTTGCCAGGGTTGTAGCGTCGACTGTAGAGGACTACGGGAATAGCTACACGCTAGGTGCTTCTCCCCAGCTAGGAGTCAGAAGTCAGCTCGCAGGGTATACTCTTTTGACACAGCGAGTTTAATTACGTCATTTAATGCCCTATCGGTACTTTAGTTATTTTTATGCATCTTTGGTTATAATCTATTTCGGTTGTTGCCTTGATTATCCTCAGTCCCCAATGGTATCCCAATCGCTTCTAGTAACGTGTCAAGCTTCTCGGGTTCTACACGAAGCACATCCCATTCCTCCTGACACTTTACCATAAGAGTACCGGCAAGTATAGTACCGTTCAATGCCACAAAACCAATGTCAGAACCATCATCTCTTTGCAACATATTGCCCTCTCGTCGGCGAGGACATATTGCCATAGCGGATGTAGTCATAGCAAGATTGTAACTGATAGGGAGAGAACCATCCTCTGTTGAGTGGAGCTCGAAATCTGTAGAATGACTTTGGGTATGCTCATTTACAGAGGTAGTCGCAGCTTTGTAGAGGTCTTGGTAGGTTCTAAGAAGCTGTGATCCACTGGGGTTTAAAGGCAAAGGTGATGCAAAATGGGTGAATGGAAGCTTTGGGTTTTGTTTCAGGTCGGAGATACCTATTATATCATGTCAGAGAGTATATTTGGAGTATACTACAGTGTGGTACCTTTAGTAATGGACTGCGGAGTTGCCAGTAGTTGATCTATCAGCAAGTCCCATCCGCTAGTTTCCTCTCCATTCATCATACTCTCAACTGGTAGAAATTGAAGATGCCGGTGTGGCTGACTCGCCCCACTATGGTCCCCGGAATTAAAGAATGCAAAGAGCCTCTTGCTTCTTTCGTGCGCATGCCCATTCTCCCATGCCTTGAGGCACGCGTATGTCACTTCGAGGTCATCCTGCTCGAGCTGGTCCGTCTGCGGCTTATTTGTCTTTGTAGCGAGTATGAAGTGCTCCGAAATGATTGGAAATTTATTTAGGACAAGGAGATGGGTTGGGTTTGTTGTCGGCACATCTGCTATCAAGAGATCTGCTGGAGGATTGTCAAAGGGATCCGGCTTCTTCGTCTGCGGGTTTTCATTCTTTTGGGCTGTCGGTTTCTTCGCTAATGACGGACAGTATCGAAGTTGAAACTAAGAATCTTGTTACATTGAGGGCCGGGTAGATAGGCCAGAAAGCATGTACTTGCTCACCGGAAGACCAGCGGTAGTGCGTATGACTGTGAGCTCGGTAGGCGAGAAGATGAGGCTCTTCGCTGCTTGCGCAGCTTTGAACTTGGACTCCACGAGGGAAGGGAAGGATTCAGAGAGCCCGAGTAACATAATGCTCTATGAGATGCTGCGCAAAAGCTTGGCGGTTGGGACTCTTGAGGTACGCACGGTAGTCATCGTAATCGTAGGGTGTAATTTTCAAAAATACCGGTAAAATTCTCCCCAATTTCAACCTCGACAAACAGCTATCTCATTGCAATTATCCCTCTTACCCGCTATCAGCATACAAAAATGCGTTAAATAGAGCCTGTACCCAGTCGAAATAATATTTGAAGACGCTATTTACGCACGGAATATAGCGTACAAATAACAACCGCTCCGAGAAATCAGATCCACAGCGGACAGCGTATATCAGACCACAGAATTGAGAAGGCCAGCAATAAAACTAATAAAGTCGTATACATAGGAAGCGCATCATAGCCATCATACCTTACCGGATTACCTAGTAACGACTGCATATCACGCGCCGTTTCGTCAGGCCGTGTCATGAATCTCATTCCATTTCTTTTTACAAGTTGCATTCCCAAACTGATATGATCCACCCTTAGCTGCAATGTATTCCGAGATACTTTTCCACGATACCTTGGAGAGCTTAGCGCTCCGGTCCATTCCGCGACATGCTTTGGTGCTTTCCAATCCTCTAAGATCTATCTTAACCGCCTCTTTAAGAAGTCGGATCTAAAAGGCATCCCGTTAGTCACAGAAGTTTAACAATTTTATGCCACTGCTTACATCTCTTTCCGTCCACACGGGTTTGCGCACTCGATCCTCCCTCGCTTTTGTCAAGGACCTAAAGCGTCCTCTGAGCGTTGACTCCGCAGCTTGAAGCCCCCCTTTTTGCCTGATTTCCTTGTATGACATTCCAGCGCGTCTTGATGTTACTAAGAAGCAGTCTTCTGTCTTTCGACGTGGAGTGATATAACGAATAGTATTAAGACCTCCAATGCCCTTATTGTTTGAGCGTGCTTCGGACCTTTGAGCCGTGTCCTCTTTGGTTCTTTCCGCAGATTCTCTATCCTCATCTTGCGAAGTTAACCGTTGGATAGCTCTGTCCCGCGAATGGATAACTTGTGGCAAATCTTTGATTCGGCAGTATTCTTGCTGTGGCTCTAACGAAGGTCTATGCTGGGTCGACAATGTTTGAAAAGATTTCCGCACTGCCACCGAGATTCTGAGGCCAGCTTTGGGGTCTTTATATCTATCTCCAATTGCACAGTCGCTGTCCACCTCGCTTCCTCCGATGACAATATCTGGCAAGTCAGCTCGGTCAGGCAATTCCTCGACTATTTGCAAAGGCCCTTTCCTATTCATCTGGGGAAATCCCCTGCCATCGGTAAGCTGGATATTCATGGCCAGTCGAGGATCAAGAAACCTCATCCGCATATCCACGAATTCATGTTCTTGGCATGCATCGCGACTTATGTTTCGAGGCGAGTTCATCTTGGTGTACGAATTCATATCGCCATCGAGGTATTTTCCAACGCGGGATGGCTGATCGAAGCTCGCCAGAGAACTCGGGGATTGCCCACAATCAGACTGATCCCTGAACGAGCTCATGGAAGACCACCCTTCGTCCCGTAGAAACCAAGGGCTTTTATCGAAGAGGATCGACTTCGGGAATCCGGGATTTGTTACTGAAAGATCATAAGCGGCATAATGATCTTGATATGCCATGAGATGCAAATCTCCTCCGTTAGAATTGATGCTATTCCGGAGATTCATCCCCGGGGTAGTATCATCAAAGGAATCCTCATGCTTTATCGGAAAACCTATGGCCTGGCCTTCCATATCCAGCATCTCAGAGCTCGGGGCTCCCGTAAAGTCCACATAATAGTTGTCGTATCGCCATGGTTCATCTGAGATCGGGATAAACGGCTTTTCATCAAACTCGATTGATCTCGTAACCGCATCTAGCCCTCGGTTGGGATTGAGCGAGTGAGGCACTGGTGGAAAGAAGAAGTCTGCGTTCTCGGTTTTGTCAAGCCTCCCATTCTAACGTTCATCAGTATTTTCACAATTCTATTCGTCGAGAATTCTTTTTGGTATACTTACAGAAGATCTATCAAGCTGCATGATGGATGAGACAGCCTCTGCATGAGATTGCATGATATCAAATTGAGTAGTATGCCGTAGATTCTTGATCCCGCAAGACACAATAACACTGCAGGGTTGACTAAGGTTATGAAAGGAATCCGAACTGTGTAATATCACCATCATTAACCACTACAAAGCTATGGATTCCTACAGTATCAGAGTTCTGCTGATTCAAAGGATTTCAAGCCTCCATTGGCGGAGTCAACCCAGTTGACCGCTTGTTGCTAGAATATTCATCCGAAAGAGGCGTTAAAATTATTAGTCGTGAATGGCCTAGGAAACTTGCAGTGTATTAATGATTTCGTGATTACTCGTCGCTGTTATTCGCTGAGGGTAGACCGCTTCAAAGCATTAACCCGCAAGCTGAGGCGCATTCCAGGGCTGTGGATCGTAGACCCGTCAAAATCTCGTCGGGTTTAAATGTATCCTTCGCCCTTATGCCGATGACGCCGTCTTCCGAGTGGAAAATGCAGAGGCAGCGTCGATATTTTACCACAAAATATTTCTACGCTTCCTGGACAAAGTGCAACTGGCAAAGGTCAACTCAAAAGCATCCAACATACATCATGTTATCAACATTTCAGCGTTGAAGGATAACCGAACTGGATTCTTACAGCTCTTGCCACGCAACGAGAGATAAAACCGCCACACCGCGACTGACGTTGATAGTGCTCAGAAAGCTAAAAGGAAATTTGATCAGGAGTTGAATGGTCTCAAAATAGTTCATAATATAATCTGACGATTGACAATTCAGGCGATGCGCGCGACTAGCTGATGGGATCTCGGCGAGAAAGTATATCGAATTAGGCAAACTTGTTCACAAGGTTCCTCCAGTGACCAGCTGGCTCAGCATGAAGCCTCATATTTATTGAGCCGATGGAATTCTGCAACGAAGTACACTTGTGCGGATCAGTACAATGGTGCGTTTGAACTCATGTGGGCCAACATACTCCCCACGACGGGAAGATTCTACCAGGCTCTCTCTCCAGGGGCTCGAATATTAGCTATCGTCGAGTACGGGAACGGCTCGGAAATATAAGGTCTCTAGGTAGGTAGTGCGATAGGTGGGATTCCACTCTAAGATCTTTCTGAACCTTATCGCCAGTAGCCTGCTATATCAAGTGCCATCCATCTTATTGAAGCTTGATGCATCATTCTCAAGCTCAGCAAGACTCATCCAGCTTTCCATTAGCTTTGTTAGTACTTACAGTGTCCACAAATGCAAACATTATTTGAGCAAGTGACAGATCAAAGCTCGGGAATCTCTGGTTTAGTTGCAGCTACTCTCGGGAGCGTACCAAATGTCGCCGTACTAGCTGCTTGACACGGATGAGTGAGCTGGCTTCGTCTGCGCTAAATCCTGCTTGTGGAAGGCGGCTACGGTTGCTTGCACATGGGTTAAACACTTGCTCCGCGTTAAATCACGGTGCACACGTCGACTCCCGGTCAGTACAGCCGGTGTCTGTCTGGTACCAGTCAGCATATTCCTGGTAAATCTTCTCATCTTCAAAGAACGAAAAACATTCATGATTTTAAAATAGCCAAAGATGTCTTGTAGTAATATAGGAGTGGATATTCTATGACACAGTGTCCTCATGCGCTGGTCCGCTGGTCGGGTCTGCCTCACGTTCTACTCACATACAGTGGATTTAAGCATCATGTAGCGTGCTTTGCTGGCGTTTTGGGAGAACCCAGACGTTCCCTAGCACCCTTCGGTTTCTCGAATTGCTACCTGTATATATGTTAATGTTACCACGGTTAAAGAAAATTGCAAGGAACTAACAACTCATTCAAAACCCCACGACTTAGACTATTAGATTCCCGCAAGCCGGGCCAGGGTAATAATCCAATTAAACCCTAGATCCTGCCCTCATGAGATGCGCAGGCTCAACCCTTCCGTTGAATATCGAGCTTCACGGTGCAGACTCCCGAGGTCGCCTGCTGACGGTAGCTTACAGTATCAATGGAGCCGATGCTGTGAGTCTCGGTTTATGCACCCCCTTCGGGACCGCGCAGGCGAACAAGGGACAGGATTACTACCGTTCTTTAGAGATCTATGTTCTGATGCGTTGGATCTTCGCGGAACTAACGAACCTGCAGCTGTCAAGCGAGCGCGTGTGCGGGCTGTTGTTCCGGCCGCAGGGAATCGTTTGCTTGTCAATTGTGTCACATAATGTTAACCGCGAAGAGCATCATAAGGCATTTCATAGCATCAACTAGTGGCAAAGACCTAGAGCAGTTTCAAGGCCTGCCGTCCGCGCTGTGTTTGAGATTTCCATAAATGAAGGGAATCCTCGAGCTCCCGCTGCTTGATCAGAATAGGCCATCACCATCCTTGCCTCACTCTACAGTGGCATTGAGCTGATACGAATACAAACACAAGAACCCTGAGATGTCCGGATAACCTCGGCTGAGGAGCACTTACACGCGCTTGATCTGCAGTGCTTGCGACTTACCAGCCTTCAGGTCCTTTCAACAGACTCTCTAGATCTTCGAATTATATTGGAGTGCTAGATCCGACCACGGAAGCCCCAGAAACTCCCACATGAAATGGAATCTGTGCACTAAGTCAGATTATGCATTCCACCCTAGCTCGACTTTCAACCAATTGAAGCAGAAGTAAGAAGAATTAAATAATCTCACCGATCACTTCCGAAAAATGGCTCCTCCTCTCCCTTCTCATTCCGCACCCAAAACCAAGGACATCCAAAGGCACCCCTATCAAGCGCTTCTTGCGTGTTATCCAGTAGTTTCTGCTTGTACTCCTGCGAGTTCGCGCCTGCGATAATCTCTTTCACTTGTTCAGGAGAGAAATGCCGCCCAAGGGCTTGGGAGAGTGGGTCAGGCTTGCTGAGGTCCAGCTGCTGCTCCCACATTGCGATCCAAAGTTCGGTGAAGGCAGATTCATATTTCGGTTGAGGAAAGTGACGCTTGACGTACACCATGCTGCGTTGAGGCTAGGGGTAAGAGTGAGTAATTGGATGATCTGCAGGAAGAGAGATGAGCAAAGTAAATTGCCTAGTCAACCCACCAATAGGGAAAGGATTGGGAAGAACGATGGAGTTTTGATGTTTGGAACGCCAAAGTATTTCTTTGCACGGGCATTATCATAGGTGCCGTATTTGCCTTTGGCAGGTAGAGTCCAAGGAGGTTTATTTCCTAACGGCGTGTTAGTTGATAAGAGAAGATGTGGAAGGTAGTGAATAATACCACTACCAACATTGATGCCGCCAAGGAAGACTGGGATGAATCTGGGATGACCGTTAGTCTACGTTTTGTACCATCGAAATAGTTCTCCTGACGGTCCCTAAGAAAAGCCTGGTATTTTGAAATGAAATGCAAGTATTTTTTTTTTGGCAAGGAAGAAAAGCGTGAGGAGGCGGGGAAGTCATGATGTTACTGGCTGGGCCGCGAAATTGATGACTGCCTTACTCAATGTCTACACTATGAGACCTTAAAGCTGCTCTATTTTTAAGCAGGTAAAGCAGTGCAAAATACGAGTACGGGGAAACTATCATCCATCAGTCAGACCAATTGCGCTGCACGTGTCTTGATTTGGTCATAGGTAACCCGTACCACAGTCAAGATAGCAGTCAATCTTCCCGCCCATTTTCAAAATGACAAACGGGTTAAGAGATAATGGCGTGCTAGAGAAACGGTATTACAGGACTAAAGCTCTGCTGGCCCATTATCTAAATGTCAACTTCCCCTGTGGAGACCTCATAAGCTGATGGTCTTAGCGTTGATCATTGCCGAGGTTCGAGGGATCAGCTTCATCTATCAGTAATCACTTCTTTATCGTCCACCTAACAGCTATGCAACAACTTTCTCTAGCTTTGAAAGACCGAGGGTTAGGTCTGAGCTTCTCTCCTGGCTTCTGTATTGCTACTGTAGATCTTAGAGGGTTGTTGTGAGAGCTCTTATGAGCACACGACACCCGATTAACCGACCAGTCTATCAGCTTCGTATTAACTTCTCCAAACTACTCTGCTCCCCTTAAGCTATATCCACAGTTTCCTCCCGGTATTATGGCTATTGGCAAGCAGGTAGTGCTCATTGTTGGCGCCTCAAGAGGTATAGGACGCCAAGTCGCCATTGATCTAGCAAAGAACGGATATGCAGGTAAGAGCATCTTTCACCCGTCATTCCCTCCTAAGTTTGATCAAATAACTCTAACCCGCCATCTGCTATAGTCGTTGCTGCTGCGAAGAGCACTTCCGATGCCTCTAAAGCGAATCCGTTCCCGCCTGATCCTAACTCCCCGCAATCAACAATAAGCACTGTAGAGCGCGAAATCCGCGAAGCTGGAGGCGAGGCAACCGCTGTCGCGGTTGACACACGCGATTTTGCCAGTGTAGAAATAATGGTGACTAGGACAATTGAGCTTTACGGTCGTCTTGATGTCCTTATTTACAATTCCGGCGCGATATGGTGGGCAAGTGTCGAGAACACGCCCATGAAGCGGTTCCAATTGATGCAGCGCGTGAACCCAGAGGGATTATATGGTACCATTCAAGCCGCCCTTCCACATTTCAAAAAGAACGGTTGGAAAGGCAGAATCATCGTTGTTAGCCCACCGATCTATTCACGGTTCTTTCGCGGCAAGACAGCATATGCAATGGGCAAGGTTGGTATGAGCGTGCTTACCAAAGGGCTGGCGATGGACTTCGAGAGGGATGGCAAAAACGACATGGCGATCACGAGCATATGGCCTGCTACGGCCATTCAGTCCGCTGCGACTGACAACATGGACCGGGATTCCGTCAAGGATCTCAGGAAACCAGCACGTCGACCATAAACCCGCCTATGGATTGAAGAGCTAACTTGAACAGACGATCTACTCCGATGCTATCTTGGCTATGTTACGAGCACCCCCATCAGACGTTAATGGCTGCCTCGAACTTGATGAAGACTTCCTTCGCAAGACTGGGGTCACCGACTTCTCTAAATATAACATCGTGCCTGGAGCCCAGCCACGGAGAATCGTTCCCGCAGAATTCCCCAATCTCACTGTTCGAGAGCAAGATGACGAGGGTAACCGCATGAATAGTACGAAATTGAGGGCATCAAGAATGTAGACACGCTCCTTGCTGGAAGAATCGGAAGCTTCAAAAATATATAAATCAGTGTCGCCATAGCAACTTTATACTTCGTTTCCGAGGCAATTTGAACAAGTCGTAAAAGCAATCCGGATTGCGGAATCTGGCTGTCGTTGCGATTTCTAGTGTTAAAAGCAAAACTGCCTCCAGCGGACCCTAAGCATGCGAGGACAATGTCTATCAGGATCAGCTATGCAAATATAAGATCTCATTATCTTAAATTAAGTAGAGATTTAGAACTAATCAATAAGGACGGACCCTCGCAAAAGCAAGAGAAATCTATGATTCTACAATCGCGCTCAATTGCACGGCATCTGTTCGCACCAATGACCATCCAGTACTGTGATCTTGAACATGGCTTGTTCGATAACTGCATTCCTGCTGCACTTCGTCTTCAAATGAGAGTGTTCACTCATCCACCGAGACTCCATTCCAGCCAAGACCTACACGACCATAACAAACACGAACCTTCCGACACGTTAAATGTACACACGGGAATTAAGAAGCCAACCCCGTCTCTTGGGGCTAGGACGTACACCCTATCTCTCCTTAGCATCTGAATGTGTCGCAGTCTGACTTTCGTTCTCACAATGTTCATTAATCACTTTTAAATTCCAGCTTCTTCCGCCTTCTTGCAAAACTTATCTAATAGCTTTCGCATCGTCTTTGTGTCCACGCGATCACTTTTACTGGGCGAAGCCCGGAATCGGAAGGATGGTGAAAAGCAATTGGAATTCAAGAAATATGCTCTCTAGCCTTATATTTATTGTCTTTCTTTCCGTATCGTCCGTTTCCGCCTCGCTGGCAAGCTCCACTACCTGGACGGCGCCTGCGCCGACTTCTTCTACGTTATGTCCTTATAACAACAACACTATTTACACAGGACCGACAGATGGACAACACTATCTAGTGCAATGTGGAGTTGATCGTGGTGGAGGCGACTACAACACGTCGACTACTCCACAGTCGTTGACCGACTGTATTAATCTATGTGATCAGAACCCTGTATGCGTTAGTGCGGCTTGGGTTCATGGAGGAACATGCTATCTAAAGGACACTCACCAAACACCCAGCACCAATGGAAATGTGGATTCGGCTGGCTGCATTGACTGCTCACCACCTTCGTCTACTTCAACGACCTCAGCAACTGCGACACCTACAAGTATCCAATGTCCGGCGCAGAATCAGACCTTTTACACGAACCCTGATAATGGCGACGTTTACAGAATCGATTGCGGAATAGATCGAAGTGGTGGAGCGATATCCAACCCTTACACAAATGACCTTAACGGGTGTATTCAAACATGCTTCAACACGACAGGCTGTTTACAGGTAGTCTGGGTTCTAGGTTCCCCTCAGGGCCGTGCTACATGAAGAATTCAGTTGGAAACCAGTATAGTGTACAACAACAATCGTTACGGCGCAGTCAAGATATCTCCTGGCTGGCATTTCACTTCTTCAAGCAGCTCATCTGCTGGTCCGTCAAGCAGCTCATCCAGCGTTCTCTCCAGTAGTTCAACAGGCGTCAGCACATCAACTACAGTCAAATCTCTTTAATACGATACCATTTGTTCGGCCGAGCGTATCGTAATACCAATGGTATTGTTATATCAAGAGTCACGTGTAGGGTGAATAAGCAGGAAAAAGAGGAGCTTTATACCTAAAAAGGCTTAGGATGTCTACCTCGCGGGCCAAATAGGGCCCTCTCCCGTACAAAATCTCTACTGGTTATACCGATATTGGTAGTAGGTGCTTAACGATATTCCCAAAAGTCAGATTATTGTAACATTACACCAAAAAAGGCTTGATTAAGGGGTGTAGATCGTAATGTAGAGGTTATCGTTATATACCCCATATCGTATTAAGGAGATTTGACTGTACTCTGATACCAACAAGTACTAGTTCAACCTCGGCCTCGACTCCAACATCATCTTTCATCAATTGCCCGGCTTCTAATGGCACCATATACGCCTATATGGGCGTACAATACCTCATCACATGTTATATCGACCGCTTTGGCAATAAGCTCACGCACGATAATGCCTATGGCCTGCCTATCTTCGCCATAACATGCAAGCCTCGCCTTTGCTTTTCCTAGACACAATACAATCCCTTGTACCTTTTGCCATTGGTCTGGAGATAGCGCCGTGAGTGCGGTTGGTTGTAGGAGAGCCTGGGCGATCAATGGTCACCATAGCGGCAAATTATCAACACACTAGAGTGTGGAGCTGGCCAAACCGATAGATATTGTTCTATTTTGGAGGGAGCTAAATATAACACTACAATGGTAAGTATAGATGTGGATGAGTAACAACCAAAGCGACGGCAGCGGTAGGAGAGTAAGCGGGCGTCCTAGATTCTATGGCTAATATACTACTTACCATACGAGTCAAGGGTAGACCCGTCCAGAGTTGCCGATTGGCTTTGTATCATGCACTGATTCCTTAGCGCTCTATTCCTCCTCAGCCTCACTCCGAATTAGATGTAGATCTGGAGCTCCAAGAGCCAAATCAACCTCAGATCCACTCCAATCCACCAATCAGAAGCCCGACTCCAAATCCACATCAAGCCCCAATCTACCTGGAGCTCCAAATAGACCCCGCTCCAACAAGATCACTACCCTAGTCCTCTTTCTCGTTACTAGAAATCTCATCTATCTTCTGAGCTCTTTCCTCTGTGCTATTCTGCTGGATGGTGGATCCACTACTCCGTCCGTCATTGCCGTCATTAACTCTATTCGCCTAAAAACGTCTAGGGGTCTCGGCTCATTCTGCTCTAGATATCCACACGCCGGAGCCATTATCACTGCTTTGTGCTCGGAGTGCACCTTAATTAGTGTTATACTAGGAAAGTCTAGATTACAGGATGCGATGACGATCTCTAATATTAGAAACTCAGGCTATTACATATTAGTTTAGTCTTATCAAACCCGCGGAGTTCAGATAGCACAGCATCTACAGGCAGTCAACTTCCTTTGAGGAAGGTGATTAAAGTGAATTGAGCTCATTTTTCCAACTAAGAACTACATAAAGGAATGCGAGGGCGCATTAAAGGACCATGATTCCAACTACACCCTGAGAGCCTATGACGTCCAAGTCTTTCACTAGTAGTCTTAGGGCATTTAATCCTATATTGTATTAGGAAGGATAAGAGTACACTACTTGCAGTTTCGGGCAAGGATATGCAGTCATAGTAGCCAGCCCTTATAAACACTCACGTTTCCTAGAACAGTAAAGCCAAGGCACAAGTGTCTTGGCCCGCCTCCGCATGTCGAAAGCCTTCGCGAAGGCTAGCAAGCCGTAACTGCCATTGAACCCAATCATTCATCACCATTAATAACCCGCAACGCCTCGATACCAATCCAGTCCTCCCAGATGCGCAAACAGGCAACCCTTCAACCCTCCACCCCTCCGTACCAGTGCACCACACCCGCCCATTCGCCCTGGCCCTCTCGCCAGAGCGCGCTGACTGCATTGCCGCATTGTCGATGCCCCTCTTATCAATCAGCGGTGCCCATGTAGCGGCCTTAGTAACCCTGTGTCATCTAGAGGGCGGCGAATCAGCGGGCGGCGATTCCCAACCCGCCAAGCGAGCACCGCCCCACACTCTTGCTCGTGCGCAGGGGAAATTTGGAATCTTGGAATCATATTTGGAATCATAGAACTAAGGTGGGAGTAGTATATGAGCTAGGGATGGGCCGCGGAGGGGTTGCGGTGGACTATTAAGAGCCGAATCTCCTGGCGAGAGAGTATTGCAATTGCAGCTGCCAATTACCGCACGATTTTTCGGCTGTGCGAACTGCATCCATTGCATTCTGCTCATTGTTTGATTGTTTACCGCGTGAATTGAGAAAAAGAGGAGACAGGCAGACAGACAGACCTCCACGACAATGCCTCTCTCAGCAGACGAGCAGGTCGTGCAGACAAGCAAAGACGTCGTCGCCACGCTCCAAGCCATCGCAGGCCCGCATCCTGGATTCCGTCCAGGTACCACCTCCAGCCCTTCCTCTCCTCCCAGCAGCTGATATCAGCCCCACTAACTCAACTCTCCAGCCCACGCCCGCGGCGTCCTCTTCAGCGGCACCTTCACGCCCACGCCCACGGCCGCCTCTCTCAGCAGCGCTCAACACCTCAACAACTCCTCGACCCCGATCACGGTGCGCTTCTCCAGCGCGACCGGCATCCCAGACATCCCGGACACGGACCCGCAAGCCAACCCGCGCGGCATCGCGATCCGCTTCAACCTCGGCGGACGCAAGCACACGGACGTGATCGCGCACTCGACGCCCTTCTTCCCGACGCGCACGGGGGAAGATTTCCTAGCGTTCCTGCGCGCGGCCGGCGCGTCGCAGGGCGCGACCGAGCACCCGACGCCCGTCGAGCAGTTCCTGGCGCAGCACCCGGAGACGGTGGCGTTCCTGCACGCGCCGAAGCCGTCGCCCGTCAGCTTCGCGCGCGAGAAGTACTGGGGCGTCACGGCGCTCAAGTTCGTCAAGGAGGGGGCGGCCGAGACGTATTTCCGCTACCAGGTCGAGCCGGTGGCTGGCGTCGAGACGCTGGATGAGGCGGCGCTGAAGGAGAACCCGGCCGATTATCTCTTTGCGGAGCTGCCGAAGCGCGTGGAGGCCGGGCCGGTGGAGTTTAAGCTGATGGCGCAGCTGGCGGAGGAAGGGGATGCTATTGATGATGCTACGGTGCATTGGCCGGAGAGTAGGAAGGTTGTGGAGCTGGGAACGGTTAAGGTGGAGGCCTTGGTCAATGAGGCGGAGCAGGCGCCTGAGCAGAAGAAGATTATCTTTGATCCCATTCCGAGGGTTGAGGGCATTGAACCCAGTGCAGATCCGCTGCTGGATGTGAGAGCGTCGGTGTATTTGGTTAGTGGGAGGGAGAGGAGAGCAGCGTGAGGCTGATGTGCTTGATGTGAGTGGACCTATTTAGTATGTGAGAGAATAGAACAATATTTCGAGATGGCTGAGGCTACTGAGAAGCTCATTGTTTGCTACGGAAGTGACCTTGCTGTTGATGAACATGTTACCAGTTTTCAAGGTATTTAGAAAGACTGTTCATTCTCTAGCGCGTTCTTATGACGACCAAATGGTGTGATAGTCTGCCTTGGGGGAGTGCGGCCAAGTGCTAATGGAAGTAATGTAAAGGAAGTGCAAGACCTGTGTTGACACCTCTGGACTGGGGTGACCAATGTCGGCGAGTTGTCAGTGCTAACTAGTTCACCGGTTTATTCTCCAGGCTGCACAGTCCTGTTTAATCATAGTCCTGTTTAATTTATCACTCCGGCAAGGACCATGCATGCAGTATCCCAGCTGCGATGGATTTAGCGTGGCGAACGACGGGCAAGTCTCGGAGACTTCGGTACTTTGGTACATGTCAAATGACCTCCTGCGACCTCGAAGCACGCCGGTGTTTGGCATGCGCCTATCATCAAGCCTCCCGCACTATCAAAGTTCGTTTATGTTCTGCCTGCGGTTGTTTCGGAGTGCGGAAGGACACGCAGCTCGACTATAGAGAAACGTATTAAGGTAGCCAGGATACTTCGCTTCCTGGCTTCATAGAACATGGTTGGTAAGACGGTCGAAAAGCCAATACCATTTAGCTCATTGGATCAATCGACGGGAAGAAGGGTCATATTGGAACTGATTGATCACCTCGACCGGTGAGCATGGCGATTAATGGGCTCAAATAATTGTTCAGTTGAACGATCCCTCAGCATGATCGGCGAAGGTATTGGAGTCAACCTTAGCAAGAAATTTTTTCGTATCGCTAGCGGCCTGTGCAAGCCAATAGTTCGGCTATGCAAGTAGGGCGGCGCCGCTGAACTAACAAGGGTGGGCGGAGGGGTCCAGAACAAGACTCGGTATGTGGAGAGCAAAAGCGTCGGGAGTGCACAGGCTACCGAAGCAGTTAACGGGCCTGAGGCGTTTGCCTGGACCTGGGGCACTGTGATAATTGCTTTTGTTGCTGCTTCAACGACGAAATTGCTTCGTTAAAAAACCAGGAATTCGCTGGTATGCATTGCAGCATGCGGTCTAACGTTTGCCACTTTCGAGGTGTTCATGCAGGGTATGTGGCCCGTGCGTCACTTTTATTTTCTCCTGTCATGGGCTTTCTAATCTCTGCGGATGCTGGCGGGATAGGTTCGGAGCGTTGGAGACGAGGGTCGGGAAGTAGATCCTCCTTCTATAGCCACGGCTCGCTCAGCTAACCCGCTCAGCATCTATTCCGATGCCTGTTTGATATGGGCATGGATAATGCAATTATTTACTTGACTCAGTCTCATGCTTTGACGTCTCGAGCCAGTCAAGCCTATTGATCCTACCATATGTGTGGAGGCGCCCCAATGGGGCTGCAGAACACCGCGTGGAGTTGGGCTAGGCCTCATAATGTCGGTGTTTCTTTTCGTGTTATTGATTGGCTGTTTGAGCCAAAAAGCTTGGGGAAGTAAAGCTGGCTGGGTCTGTCGCGTATTGATCCCGTTGCACTAATCGCTGCAATTGACCGCCATTTTGAAGGCAGAAGCAGCGATACTCACCAGAACTGAGGGCAGGGAGCCCAGGGTGTGCCGTGAGTCCTTTTGTGGCCCTTTTTGCTAGCAATGTATTTACAAGCACGGATGAAAATATCGGATTTAGCAAACACTCGACGAGCCGGCATGAAAGACCAATTACATTCCGTAGCAGAGCTTTGCTGACGGCAGGCCTTTTCAGGTACCGAGGCGGCCCTTCACTGAGGTCGCATTGATGTTTTCTCTGAAAAGGCAAGGTCAAGTGGATCAAAATGTCGGCCATCGATGACTATAAGGAACAATATCGCTGTTCAGCTGCCGATTTAGGACCAGTGCTTACCGCCTTGAAACATAACTGTCACAAGCTGGGAAGTGAGGATTCCTTTCAGTGGCTTCCGCTAGTACCAACCTATTGGTCGCCGGTCGGTCTCATCTTGAATTTATCCGGTGTGCAGTTAGATGATATACAGGGAAGCTCAAGACGGATGTCTGCCGACTGGAGGCTTTGGGATTACCGTGCAACGTTTACTAGGTACGTTGCATCCTTCATGTATTTGCCGTGGTGATCAGTATTCTGTTTGGTCTAGGGAAGGTGTGTGGAAGCTGGTAGACTGGTCTTCTCAGCCCTTGGTCGCGGATGGGATCATTTACAGAAAAAAACAGACATCCGGGCACATGAGGCTGGTGAGGGTGGATCAGCGGGGATAAATGCGTGTATCTTGCAGCGCCTCCACGCGCTATCAGTTTGACGTTATGCATCTAGATAGCGGTGCAGGTTGCGAGGAAGGAACTTCCACAGCTACGGATGATGTCGTGCGCATGCGGTTGGATGCTCACTAGTCACATTCGCTCGAGCTGATCAAACGAAACTGTATCAACTCAGGGAGCGCCGAAGGACGAAGAGACAATTCAAGGCAGCTGAGTAGATGAGTAGCTGAATAACCGAGTGGTTGGGCACCATGAAGCGCGCTCTCGATCAGTGAGTTGCACCCGAGATTCGATTGCGTTGGGGAAATTAAGAGTGTCGTCAATGGACACGTCTAGTCTGGCCACAGATTTGATCAATTTACGAGATATGAGAGATGAGCGCCCAGCCATTAATTTTTCTCAGCCTTATCTAGAGCGTTTTGCCGGGATAGGCCAGTTCATGCGGCAGGCGACACGCTGAGCGCTGGGGAGAGCCGCCCATGAAGCGGGCTCCTCGTCGCTGGCGTATAATTCCGAATACGCCATTATATAGATTTTGCAATCCTTGTGAACTTCGTAAAGTCGCTCAATCTAGAAGTTAAAGCCGTCGATTGAGCCTCGGGAGCCGTTCAGTTGCAACCTCTATATATGGAGGCTCGTATTGTAACCGATATAGAGCTCAAATCTGAATATGAGGTGGTTGTTCGGTAGGTCTAACGACTTTTGAATCTGAAGCTCCTCCATATTGGTAAGCGCGTCAAGTTTGCAAGCTATACTATATACAGTAGTTAAAATAAGGTTCTTGGCACCGTTTCAATATAGCTTCGAGCTCCTATTCTATATTCTGTATCAATCTGGAGCTCTTGTATACGCGCCAAAGTGACGACTTCTCGTAATATGACGACTCTACACGCCCTAACCGCGATGCCACTGTCATATTTGTAAGCCTTACATAATATCATTATCTTAACCTTCGTGATCGCGATAAGCTTGTTTCCGGGGCGTCGCGGCATCGCGGGCGTCACTGTAACTCTACTACGGCTCGTACAGGAGGTGGACGAAGGAGTGGAAAACGTCGATCGCAGAGAGGGCGTTGGCCAAGGAGGAGGCTCTATTACTACACCAAAGTAGGGAGTCGCGAGAGAGGCCTGGTGGCTTACTCGAATCGCTTACTGACGTTAATCAGCAAAGTCAATCTGGAGCCTCATCTGGAGTTTTACCGAACGATCGACTGAATCACAGATTCAAATAAGCCGCACAGCATCCTGGCGCATCCGGTGGTTAGCGTGTTTTGTCAACCTTCCCCTAAACAGCAAAAATACCAAAATTTCCCTACGAAAAGGCCGTGCGGGAGTGGCTGCGCTAACCACCGGAATTGAAGAGATGCTGCAGTAGAAGCCGCCACTAATTACAAAACGGGCGACACTAGAGGGCGCACAGATTGCAACCGAACAGCCACTTGAGCAACACTACAGCACCCAGGCGCGTCCGGTTGTTAGCGTGTTTTATTAACTTTTCCCTTAAATACCAAAACTTCCCTACAAAAAGGCCGTGCAGACGTGGCTACTAACCACTACAGATGACAGGAGGGTGTAAGTGACTTGACGCCATCGCATACACCCTGGCTTGTAGATAAAATCGTTCATAAAAAGCCTCTCTACAGGGGATCCTACACATGCATAACGTAGGGTTAAAATACTTTGTAAAATAAAACAGTATTTTAAGCTTGCGTGCCTCGCTTATACACCTATATCAGATAAAGTTGCTTAGTGATCGTCGCGATCGATCGAGCCGTTGTGGAGACTTGACGTCTTAGCAGCTCCTTACTGCCCCTTTTCCCTCACGATCGGATCACCTATATCACAACTTTTGGAGGCAGTATATAGTGGTGATCAAGCCTCAGGTAACGTCGAAGGCGTGATCCTGAGGCAGCGGCTCTCGCGGAGGCTCGGAAGGAGGCGATCGCAATAAAGGTAGTCGTCACTAAGTGGTCGGCAGAAGGGAGGATCGGTGATAGATAAAAGGATAAGAAGCTGAGCAGGCTGCAAATCACCACAAGAAGCTCCACGTAAGATAGGCTCATTATACGATTTTGAAACCTCAAAAAATACAAGGTTCGGCGCCAGCTCGTGCAGGAAGCTAAGCATGGCTCCCTTGCAGAGCCTCTCGCCCAAATCGGCGTCCTCTAAATCGTATTCGAACTCCTTGCAGGCCTCCTAAATTAGCTCTAACTGGTGTAAGGAAATTTGTAAAACCAATCTATTAGGACGTTGTCAGGGCGCACCATCAAAGCTTGTAGGCCACGAGAGCTCCTTTTCTTCTTCTTCAGAGCATTTCCTAAATCTTCTTGGCAAATTATTCTTGCGATGCCGTCTGACGCAAAACAGGGACGGGACGGAAGGCCCCAACAACCTTTCGGGGCCTTTTGGCACGGAAAGACGGGGCGTGACGGATTCGCGCCTCCTCGCGCCTCCCCAGCCCGGACTGCATGCGGCGAGTAGAGCAGTATGTAGCCGGTGAGGTGGTTAGCCTCGTGCTCGTGCGCTGCGGTAGGGAGACCTTGCAAAACTTTCCCTGGAACAGGAGAGCAGAATATCGCTGATCAGCGCTGGAGGCGTAATCGATTTATCCAGCTGATCAAGGCAACACATTCTATACCTCTATGATGGTAGAGCACGAATATATGACGCACGTAAATGACGGGTCAAATCGTCACCATATCATTACTACTACCACCGTAGTATCCCCTTCCCCTGGTAGCATCCTACCATCTGTAATCCGTGCGCGAAAAGATAATTGGGCATCATCCGATTGGTTCTATTGGCTTTGCTCTTATCGATAACCGTGGAACGAATTTCACCAGGCGAAGGGATAAGCTATAGAAATCTACGCCAAATCTATACGAGCTTTGTGGGACCGTAGGACGCCATAGGTTGTTAGCCGAACTGGGATTGCTTACCCCAGGTATCCGTTAGACCAAACGCCATCCGCCGACCACACCCTCAGCCTACTGTTCATGTGCGCAGCGCCGCCGCTGCCATGGCCTTGCCCCTAACCGTAACGGGGGTCTTTCATGCATGCAGAGGGTGCCATATTTACGAGGCTCGCATGGCGCTCACTGGCAGATATATGTGCCATGCGCCGTCTCCGAACATATCGTCCTGTTGCGCCCTGCTGGCTACATAATCGCCTGCGTGTCTCTCTTAAAGCATCCGAATAATTGTTAGTCGGGTAAGCGTTCAGACACCTCATCGATACACGATCGAGGTAGTACACTCCGACCCTGGCTTCATCCCTTCTCGCTTGTACCACTTGATCACATATCCTAGCCTCCCTCCTCCCAATCCCAGGGATACAATCTCACCTCAGCACTTAAGTCCAGCTGCTGTCTCGCTGCTGTCTATCCTTATATTCTTCGGCTATCTCTTCAACGTGCTTCCGATCAATTCCACTATCCAAACTGAACATCTGCACCCTTTTGGACTGGGCATAGCTGACTGCACGTTTCCTCGACAATTATCCACCGTCAAACGCCTATTCCGCATCGGCAGACAAAACCAGACTTGTACCCTAGTTCGCTCGTTTTCGCCACGACAAGTACCTTCGCCCTCCTTTCTTCTGCATCATTACTAGGCTTTTTAGTCCCATGAGTTTATTACCCTGCGGTGTTCAGCCGTCTGCAACAGCAAATTACGTTACCTGATTCTTGATGACTTTCTGTTGCTTAAGAATCCTGCTACCACCTGTTTTCCACCTATTCGGATACCCTCGCAGGTTGTGCAAAGCCAGGGGCAAATACCCTCATTTTCGAGTCTTCTTTATAGTACCTTCGCTCGTCACCATCGCCAAAATGCCTTTCAACGCAAATCAAATGCGGGCCATCGAGGTCTCGGAAAGGACTATGTCCGTTTTCTCTCTAATTGGCTCACTCTTTATTATCTCCACATTCATCGCCTTTCCATTCTTTCGAAAACCAATTAATAGACTTGTTTTCTACGCTTCCATTGGAAACATCCTCTGTAATATTGCAACCCTTATCTCGACCTCTGGTATGGATGCTGGCGAATCAAGTTCTTTATGCCGATTTCAAGGAGCACTGATTCAATGGTGAGTTGAAAATTATAACTTCTTTGTATTTGTTAAATCTTGATTTTGTCGGACTCGAATTTTAATTAAATTCAGAAAAATCTGACTAAATATCGCTCCAGGTTCATTCCTGCAGATTCCCTGTGGACCTTCTGCATGGCATTGAATGTCTACTTGACATTTTTCAAGAACTATGCTGCATCGAACCTCCGCAGTCTCGAGAAATGGTACCTAATATTCTGCTACGGAGTACCGTTTGTACCAGCGTTAGTATATCTTCTCCTTGATGCAGTCGGTAGATACGGAATTTATGGCCCAGCAACAGTATGTATCAATAGCCATATAGTTCCCCACCATTATTTATTAACGATGATCTAGATCTGGTGCTGGGTTTCAGTGAAGCGGGATTGGATGCGAATTGCTTTTTTTTATGGTCCTGTCTGGTGGGCATCCTACGTCTAAGTCTTGCATGAACAGCTGCTAATCATTTTCTAGGATTGTTATTGGAGTTACGACAACCATCTACGTTATAACGGGCAGGGACATATTCAAGCAACGTGCTGCGCTCCGTGCATTCTCCAAAAACTCCTCAATACCACTTCCTGTCATCGAAAACCCATTTACCGCTCTAAATTTAGCTGCAGTCACCAAAGTCACTGAAATTAGAGTCACCTCTGAGACGATTCGACCGGCGTCACTAGACATGATCACCAAATCGCCATCTTTGGAGAACGGCTCACGAAGCTCCTTCTCTAGCACTCGAAAGTTGAGCTCTCGGGGACCACTAATAAACCAAAGCTCGTCCAACTGGCCTTATAATGCTCGTATCACCGCTGACAAATCTCACATTCATGATCACAATCCATCCACGAAATGCACCACAACTGTCACGGTAGGCAGTCCCGTTCAAGTGACGGAAGACGATTACAAGCTACAAAAGACGTCATCAGTCGGTCAAGCCGGTGTTCGACGGCGGAACAATGCGGCCATGGATGCGAATACGGCAGCTTGGGGCTACGCAAAGGTCGCAATGCTCATGTTTGTGGCGCTGTTCATCGTTTGGGTGAGTTTACCGATTTTTTTATTCCGCTATTATTTTATCTGTCTTGGCTTCACACAAGTTTTAGCCTCAACGGTTCCCTGCGTTATTATTATAGAAAGGAATTGACTTTACGAACGTTATTGCGGCTCCGTTCGGTACAACCTGAGCGAACAGACACATTTATTGGGGTATCGGTGCGCGTACTAATGCGGATTGCAGGTGCCATCGACTGTCAATCGTGTCTACTCCCTTGTACACCCAGACGATCCTCTCTATGTACTCAACCTTATGTCAGCGCTCGTGCTTCCGTTACAAGGCTTTTGGAATGCGATGATCTACATCGCAACATCCTGGAGTCAGTGCGGGATAGCAGTTCGAGTAGTATTCGGCGCGCGACGACGGCGGTCGGGTTCCCCAACATTCACCAAAAGGATGACACAAGTACGGCAGCAGCATAATCTTCACCGCTGGGGGCGTCGGGACAGCACTGGCGGGATGAACACGCAAGATGCCATGGACATGGACTCTCACTTCGACTTCCAAGACATCGATGTCGACACCGAGCACATGGTCATCAAGATGGTACCGCGCGAGCGCCAAGCCTGCGACCCCTTCAACAAGCACAACTCTACGATCGCGCTGCCATTGTCACCGCGCAAGAGCTGAAGCCCGCCCCACAGACGCTCAATTCTCTTGCATTATCGCACAAACACAACCATATCGGTCACATCCCCTCCCTGCGGCGGCCCCCCTCGCACCTGCGTTGATCTGGCAGGCCGCCCGCACAAATCGCGCGGCCTCTGCCCTACATATACATACGCAGTGCGACCACGCCCGCCGCGGATCGCTGTGCTTCCTGTCCTACTGCCTCTAACGTCCGGCATCCGGCGCCGCGCTGAACCCCGCCTTTCGTTACCGGCGGGTCGGGCCGAGCGCTTCCGTAATTGGTCTGCAGTCTCTTTCTGCAGAGCGGTTTGGGTGTGCGTTTGGGTTATGGTTTCAAGCACGCGGAGATAATGGCTTGGCGCGCGGGCGTGTAGTACTAGCTTGGGTAGTCGGTTCCCACGCGAGGGGTGCTCGCGATGTCGGCCAGGCTGCCAGAGTAGCTCGGGAGGAGACAACGGGATTTATATCAATTATATCACTTCCCGGACTTTTTGTGGAGACTGCTGCGGTGACTCTTTTGCGTGACGTGAATGCATGCTGTGAGATTAGAGTTGTGGTGCTGACGTGAATGATAGACTGGTTACGTGTAGAGCGTCTGGACCTGCGCTGCGATGAGATTGCGGGTTGATAAGAGGGATTCGCGCGGTATGAGGTTATATAACGATCCTTATGCGGCTGAGCTTTCCTGTCTGCAGCAACGAGGCTGAGCAGAAAGGCTAACGGTAATGGCGGTTTCTGCTCTGGGCCGTTGCAGAAGAATGGCTGGAGCACACTTGAGTACATCGTGTTCTTCTAGCTCCCCTAGGTCTCTAGTATAGCCATTTATCTAGTCATTCAAGCACTTAAAGCTTATTAGGGACGCTGAGAACTTTGAAGTCATTCAAATATTAAGAAAACTTCTATCTAGTACGTAAGAGTGCTTGGTAAGGCAAGCATCTTGGAAATGTCACATCCTTTTGAGATGGCTAGCAGTGTTTGGGCTGGAGAAAACCGCCGGAAGATTAATTTGGTAAGCTTGCGACAACCTAAGACGCAAACATAACTAAGCTGATACATCATCTCTTATGTGAAGAAAGCACGAGGAACGCATTGCTTACTCGAGGACAAGTTTTACGGTTATGTTGAGTGAGCTTTACTTCCATTACAGTCATCGTTAGACCAGCGCAACCTCTGGGTAATCAACCCCTGAAGTATCCTATACGCCTTTGAGGCATCTACTCAGTTCTTAGTGTCCTACTTGTGCACTTGCGGATGGCTTCAGATACTTAGGATAACTCTGAAAGTCCCGTTTAGATTTGGTTCTGAATTACTTCAGATGTTGATGGAAAATTCGCATAGCTTTAGAATAGAACCATGGGGAGCAGATCGCAGAGTAAAAAAATCATAATTCCGATGATCAGTAATAAGAGGTGAACGCGATGTCTTCCTGAATCTCAGAGAATAAACCCGCACGATTCAGGTATTGAAACCCCTAACCTCCTGAAAGGGCCCACAACGCCTTCAACGCTTAGCCGTGCTCTCCCGAAGCATTTTCAAAATCAAAGAACGCATCCATCTGACTGTCCTGCCGGTTCGTGTTCTCCAGCTCGCTTTTATTCCTCCCGCTGCTGTCGACGATGCACCGCTCGGCCTCATCTCCCGGTTTCGGGTTCATCGTCAGCGTTGCTGTCGAAGCTAAAATTTCTGGTCAGCGACATCCGCCAAGACGACAATGTGATGCGCGGGAATTCCTCTTATTTTAATAAGCACCTTGAGGAATCTGGAACCCGCCACCCATCTGCGCCTGCTGAGCCTGCGCCTGTGCCGCTGCCATTGCCTGAGCGTGCTGTTGCTGTCGCTGGGGCAGATCGTTGAACCAAGGATGGTTAAGAGCTGCCGAGGCTGAGATGCGCATTTCCGGTCGGAGCTGCAGCATGCTATTGAGGAGGTTCAAGCCAAGCTGGTCGACTTGTGGCAATATGAGGCGCAGGTCCTGCGTGGCGAAGACGTGGAAATTTGGCTTGTATTCGGGGAACTGTGAAATGCCAGGCCAGGAACGTTCGGAGGGTGTGCCCATCAGTCTGAATATCTTTTGAAGCTGATCTTCGTTGGTAGTGCCTGGGAATAACGGCCTTCCAGTATACATTTCAGCCATGATACAACCAGCTGACCAGATATCAATGCTAGTATTGTATGTTCTGCTCCCCAGGAGGACGTCCGGAGCACGATACCAGAGTGTGACGACTTCATTTGAGAATGTATTGACCGGGATGCCAAAGGCCCGTGCAAGGCCGAAGTCCGCCAATTTCAGTTGACCCTTGTTATTAATGAGTAGGTTTTGAGGCTTGAGATCTCGGTGGAGGACGCGGTTCTCATGGCAGAACGCAATACCACGTAGAAGTTGGTACATAAAAGACTTGATTGTGACGGGGTCAAGTTGGCCTCGGTCACCTCGAGAATCCATGTACTTTTTTAAGTCCTTGTCCATGTACTCGAATACTAGCATAAGTTTATTTTCAGTATGGATGACATCGTGGAGGGAGACAATGTTTTCGTGCTTAAGTTCTTTCATCAAAGATATCTCGCGGATGGCCGTTGAGGGTGTGCCTTCTTCCGAGTCCAGGTGGATTTCTTTTAACGCAACAAATTCGCCCGTCTGGCGATTCCGGCCTTTGAAAACCTAGTTGGTGAGCAGGAGCTCAGAGGTAGATTAGAGCTATCTTACTGTAGCATATGTCCCCTCGCCCAACTTTTCCAGTTGCTGGAATGAACTGGGGTGTTTTCTGTCCATTATTGCAGGTATGTGTCGGCCACCACCCAAGTTCCTAACGCTTATAGAAGAGTCCGTTCGGTCGTCAAGAGAGAGAGTCCTAACGTGCGTAGGCCTGAGCTTTCCAGGAGGTGGCCGGCAGGTGTACTTGGGGTCCCAAAGGATTGCGCTCGCAGTAGTGAGTTGGTTGGCGATGGCAAGCGGTGATGGAGGGGTTGTGTTGGGCGACGCTGAGGGGCGGCTGGTTGGGGGGGCCGTTTTGGCGGCGAAAGTTTATTTATAAGGGACGATCTTCCCTCTGCTACTGCTGGGACAGTAGGCGGAAGGGAAGGCGGGTATTTATTCCTGGTGTGGTACTACCTTTGTGTTCTTGTCCGCTTTCGACTCAACCGTTTCGTTGGAGTGGGGCTGATTCGCGGCGGCTCGTTGGCGCCTGGACGGACCTGAACTCCATGCGCCTATCGTGAGCCTCCGTTCATCTCTGTGTTATTTTTGGCTTCTCCGTAACTCCTTTGGACAATACAACCATCAAATCTCATTTCTCATCATTTCCAAGATGCAATGGCACAACTGCGCCCGCTATGGGCCTCTATTTTCTGGCTTCGGCTTGACTGGACACTCTGTTCCTCCTTGGCCAATGCGCTGCTGGGAAAGGCGTCTACACGAGGAGCCCATTCGTGAAGCCCTTACCATACCGTATGGTTTGTGAATGAGCATCCTAAGTGCTCCACAATCTAATTTACAGGACACTTGTGTATTTCCCTAAGTCTCTAAAGTCATTCACGAGGACACAACTAGACCACCGAAATTCGTGCGCGCTTCAGCAGCATATAGGATACTTCTCAGCCAGCAATACCTTCCTCAGGGGAGCCCGGTCCATTTCAGATGGAACTGTGACGGTTCACGCTTTTGGGTTAGCGTCGACAAACATGTCTTTTGCTCCTGCCAATTCAACCACATCGATTTCTTTCCAGAGTGACCTCCCAGCGTCTTGTCATCTTTGAATTAACAGGTTCTACCATGTTAAAGGCAAGAGCCATCATCCAATGCATTGTCTCTGGCGCAACGGCGCCTGGAAGGCCTTTGGAAGATGGTCTCCTTCTCACACCCTTCATCTTCATGCAATAAACGGCTCTATGCCAGTATTCTAGTTTCGCCACTCGCTTCTCGAAAATTCTTACTTTTGTATCCGTTCGCTTTTCTAAGGCTTGATAATTTCCATACTGCGTTCGCAATCGTTCAAGATATTCTGTAGTGGCTTCCGGGGGACGAAGTCGCACCAGTAACATGGACGAGACGCACTCTATAAATCGCTCCAGAGACCGAGTTTCCCCGACAAAGATACACAACCCGAATTTGCAGACGGAGACTACGAACCCATTGACGAATCAATGTGCGATGCTTCTGAGTTTCGGCTTACGCCTAGCACGAACGAAAATAATCACTCAAATGAGTCTCCTGCGACGGTTTAAGATCGCACGGTTTCGAGGAAGCGAAGACTAGTATGTGCGAATCTGGAAGTCCGAGCTGGAATTATCGCCCGTAGGGCCGAACGTAATCGCTCAACCTAGCTATCTATAAGAATTCGAGATCGTATTAACTTGAAGAGCGAGCTTGTGTATAACGATCCGGGGGTAGATACTGAAACCGAGGCCCAGACACGATATTGATCAATATTGTATGGACCTTCATGAGGCGCTCTCTATCTCTTCGGAGGATGCTACCGAAAGCCAAAGGGCTTCCCAGTTGATTGAGCTGAGCGCTCAGCCCACCTCAGACATGCGCCAGAAGGTCAGAGAGTAGCTGGCTCGCCACAGGCAAAAGCTGAAACTCAATAAAAAACCCGAAGGGCAACCTCAAGGTATTCAGGTCGGACAGAGGACTCAAGATGGAGATGAAATCATGATGCTTGACCCGAACCATATTAATGCCTTCCAAGGCAATACAGAGCTGGTAAGGGGTATGCTTGTGGCCTCAGCCCGCCTATAGGATGGACTGATAATCGATAATCAAGAAGGTACTGTGACTAATATTCAAAATGATACGTCTGGTGGCGATGAGAGGACATCTAATAACCAAGAAACGCCTCGTGGTAATCCAGAGGAGACTCTTGACAAGCCTGAAAACAGTTTTTGATAGACCTAAGGACAGTCTTGGAAAACCAGGGACGAGCCAGGATAAGCCAGAGGAAAATCCTGACGACCAAAACTGCAAGAGGAGCCCCGGCAATCTATGGCTGTTGAGTGATTATCAAAACGAGTCTCTCCTCAATCGATACATTAGGATAAAGGGGATATAGCGTCGTGTGAACGATCTCTCCCTAAATGTCTACGAAATAGAGACTTTCTACAGGATTTAAAAAGTCTCGCCAAAAATTTGGATGAGCACATCCAGCTCTATCGTCTTCGCCCTGCTGGTGAATACTAGGTCCCAACCTATGCGGAATAGGCTAAATTTGATGGAAATCACGTTCCATTAATGGGCCGAATTCGCATTCACATGACACTGATAATAAATGAGCTAGAGCCTCTCTCTGAAGGCGACGATAGTTCAGATCCAAATCTGGAATCAGAGGAGGATAAGAAACTACGGGAAAGCTGAGCATCAAGCGGAAGCGGATCCACAGAGAGAAGCAGAGCCACAAGGAAACGCAGAGCCACACGCGGAGGCAGATCAACAGGGAAACACGGGGTCACAGGAAGGAGATCCCCCAGTAGAAGGAGATTGGGTAGTGTGTACTTATGTTATTTAGCATTTCTTTGTAGCATAGAGTAGTATCATGGTGTCGTTTTCCTCGGTTTACTATTTTACTAATTTCAAGAGAGCCGGGAAACGCTACCCAGCATTTAATCTTATATCTATAAGGCCCCTTTGGCACATTCGGGAATTCTCCTCCTCGATTCATTGCTGATCGCGTACCTACTCTGCGTAATATGTGCTGAAGCCAAAGGCTTTACAGATATTTGCTGGACTGAGAACTTACTAGAATTAGAGATTAGAGTGCCTCTGGAAGCCGATAGCCTGTTGAGCGTAGCTGAGGTCCGGAAATATAGTAAATTAAACTCCTCGATATTATTGGAGGCAATGTTTCAGATAGGCGTAGGGCTGAATTATACTGATACTTACTTCAATCGTTATCTATGTGCTATAAAGCATCCTCAAAACTTCTTTCATTTCAATCTAGACCTCTTAAGGGATGATTTCTCGTATTAAGGCCGCCCGTTCGATATCGAGGGACACAGCGTTTCTGATAGGCATGGCCAGGGAATCCTTGCGCGACATGCATATCGTCAGCCACTCCCGTAGCCTTATACTACATCTGAAAGCCCCTTTGCAGAAGTTCAAAGTCAATATTGATGACTATTGTCTGCAGGTTTGCTGTTAGCAGATTATTCGCCCAGAAAAACGTAAACTCTATCAATTGTCGTGAGTTGCAGACACGTGAAATTCGGAGGTCTACCGAAATGGCGGGGGCGGAAAGTTTGTGGGCGTTGAGGTTAGAGCATGCGAACAAATATCGACAAAGACGAGTGACATTCTCCTCAGCCTCACCACTACACGACAAGCATCAATCGTGCCGCAGAGAGTTCGTCTGATTGCTCTTGAGTAGCAATGCAAAAGAGGCAGACGGAACCCACCCTTGACCGCCACCCCACGAGACTACCCGATTGAATACAGCCGTGCAAGGCAACGAATCAACGAGGCTTGAAGCTTGACAACCTCCAACTCAACGACTCCTTACTTCGTTCCTCTCATTACACGATTCATTTTTAAAGCCTTCATAGACTTCTTCTCAAAGCCAGGATGAAGAAGGACTCGAAATTAATCAACACTGTCTACGACCGCGTGCTCCAGCGGGAGCTTGGGAACGAGAGGCGATACTCCAAAGTGCGAGGCATATACGGCGACAGGAGGTGGATTGATAATTTGGACATTGTGAACGAACTCGGTGGCCACTCGGGATGCGTTAACGCTTTGAGGTTGGTTTTTGATTTTGAAGCTGACAATTCTTTCCTATGCGAGGCTACCTTACTAACACATAATCTTCAGTTGGTCTCGTTCAGGTCGACTGCTTGCTTCTGGTTCCGATGACCAGCATGTTAATATTCACTCATACCTTCCAGAATCGTCCTCATCGCAATTCAGTCTCACAACCACGATCCTTACTGGACACGTTCAAAATATCTTCTCTGTGAAGTTTATGCCTTATTCAAATGACCACACCATAGTAACAGTAGCTGGAGATGCAGAAGTAAGAGTCTTTGATATTGAGTACTCAGGCCACTCAATATCAGGCTCGTCATCTACCACGAACGCGAGACCATCCGAATTAGGGCTGCATAATTTTAGTGATGGGGTTCGAGTACTGAGCGATAGAGACACCAATTCAAAGGTCTTTCGATCGCACAGTGACAGAGTCAAGAGAATTGTTACGGAATCATCCCCATTCTTCTTCCTGACGTGCTCGGAGGATGGGGAGGTAAGGCAATGGGACACTCGCCAGCCATCGTCATTCTACCCGCCTCCCAGAGAGGTCCCGCGATGGGCGTCTGCATCTTCGGTTTCAGATAATGTCCCGCCGCCACTCATTTCATATAAGCGATACCACTTAGACCTCAACACAATCTCATGTTCTCCCAGCCAGCCTCACTACATTGCCCTAGGCGGCGCACATCTACACTGTTTTCTCCATGACAGACGCATGCTTGGCAGGGATAAGCTGGCTGAGAGAGGAGCTACGCTTGGATCACCTAGTCAATGGGATGACCGTGATGATGAGCTGATGGGACAAGCTACGCAATGCGTCCGGAAATTCGCTCCAAACGGACAAAGAAGGATGAAACGAACAGACAATGGACACATTACGGCCTGCAAGATTAGTGATGCGAATCCTAATGAGATGATTGTCAGTTGGTCAGGAGAATGGATTTATAGCTTCGACCTGTTACGTAGCCCGGATGTCAGAGATCAAGGCGAGGAACCTAGGTATAGGCTAGCCAAGGAGAAATCATCAAGAGCCAAGGAGTCCAAAGCTCGGAAACGCAAAAGACAAAAGTCTGGTTCGATGGTCTCTCATGAAGGTCTACAACGAGGGAGCTCACGGCAACGAACTGAAAGCACTCAAGACTCGGAACACGACGAAATGGCCCTGATGGTCCATTTCGGGAATGGACAAAGCGAGGAAATTCCAATTGAGCCAACTAGACCACGTAGCCCACATCCAGAGATAAGGGAACCTGCACTTCCAGAGTCAGAGCGACAAAGCCACCGCATTGGAAGAGACACAGTAAAGATACGAACGAATATCTTTACGCTTAAAGAGGCTAGGAAAATCTCGGAAACTGATCCAACTGGCCATGCTTCGTCTTTCACGTCAGTTATTGGCTTGGCTGCATCGATTCTGCCAGAGATGGACGAGATTATGCGGACATGGCGCTATCCCGTCAACCCTCACGCAATGGATGTAGAATTCCAGAACGAACTGCGAGATAATCGTGCAGTAGTTCGACGCTTTGTGCAGGCCTCAGGAACGCTAGCACGAGTGTTGGGGGGCAGATTACGTACAGCTGGTTCGGGTGATGCTCTCATCTCAAAGTATTTTACTTCCATACACCCAGCACCTAATGAGAGGCCGACGATCTCCAAGCACGAGCAGTTTGGATACGATTTTCTAAAGGCTATCTTACTTTGGCTTGATAGTGGTATTGGAGCGCTCTTAGAGGGTTTCTCTATTTCATCAAGGACTAACCCTCGCTTCCCAATCGAAGAGAACGCGAGTGTCGATGTGGTAGATGATGTACTCATTCCGTACCTTCTTCAATTGGCCAGCGATGATCCAGTTATCAATGTTGATGCTTCGAGACTTGAAGTTAACGAAAATCGTTGGACATTTGCATCGGAGAAAGCTGCCGTTCTGTCTTTTGCACAAGCGCTCAAGATACCTTTTGCTGATCTCTCGAGTGCTGTGGTTTTGGCCTCGCCTGCTGAGGGTGACGCAGCGTCGGCTAGCCATATTCATGCACAAGATCGTCGTACAGCGCTCAAGTTCTGGGCATTCAAAGTAGGCAGAGGTGTACTGATGAATGCGGGCAAGGGTATTAATTACAGATTCGCGGCTCGTGCGTTTGGCGGGCAAGGGAGGCCGGATGCGAATATTAGGGCTGAAGAATCGGCATTAAGGGCTCGGCAAGAGGATGTTGACCCGGATGAAGAGGAGGACGTGGTTGTGAATGCTGAGATAGTCGATAGGCTTTGGGCTGAAGAGAGTGGGGAAGGGGGATCTTCGCAGCAACAGCAGCCAGCGGAAGGGAACGAGAGTGCCAATCCCAACAATGCGGCCGAACAGACAACAGCTGCCTCTGACGACAGTGATTCAGATGGTGACCTCGATATTGATGAGGACGAAGATGGTGACGATGACGATGGTGAGACGGATGAAGACGAAGAGCAGAGCGGACGGTTCATCTGGCGCTCGGCCTTCGAGAGACGCAAACTTCGTGAGCGAGTCGAGATGGATGTGCCTTGTTCCCCGCATATGAATGTTTATCGCGGACACTGTAACGTGAAGACAGTGAAAGATGTCAATTTTTTTGGCTTGCAGGACGAATATGTGGTTAGCGGCAGCGATTCGGGCCACATCTTCATCTGGGATAGAAAGTCCTCGCTGCTACTTAACATTCTAGAAGGCGATGGGGAAGTTGTCAACGTTGTACAGGGTATAACACGATTCCTTCGCATAAAATCAACTGAAGTCGGTTAACCAACGTCTAGGCCATCCCTACGAGCCGATGCTGGCCGTCTCTGGTATCGATCATACTATCAAGATATTCTCCCCTGATGCCCGCGCGCGGTATAACGCACGCAATGGGATAGGCATTCGCCCGACTGATCCCACTACCTTCTCCTCACTCGGTTTCGGCCGTTCGAGACGGAGGCATGTGCCTTCTGTTCCAACATCTGAGCCCGCTGTGCCGAAAAATACGGGGGAAGAAAGTGACGATGAGGATGCTGAGTCGAAGATTGCGGTGAACGGGTTAACTAGTAAAAAGTGTATGCATCTCGAGTATCAGATTACGAGCCAGAACGATGTTGATCGCAAAGGAGGGAATCGCGAGGCGTTTATAACTGTAAGTTGCATATCCTAACTCCTCTCTCGCGACGTCGCGGTGAGAGATAATTCACTACTCTGGGGCTCCGACTAATGCGAGGACTATCTTATTGTAGAGGTCAATGCTGGCACAGTTGGCCCAGCGAATTCACGACCGTGTCGGCGAGGAAGATGGTGATGGGGAGGGGACTGGCCCAATTCTTATTAGTGATGACTGCACGGTGCTTAGATCTTTCCCTCCTTCATATCGCCGTACTACAGGACTGATTGAGATGATAGGTCATGTGACGAAATTTTACTATTCTGGTCTTCAAAATTTTCCTGGCGGGGAATACGTTTGGAATTGGGCAGCACCGCATGGAAAATTGCAGGCGGCTGGAAGGCGCAACTTGGCTTACATGATTTGGGAACTGAATGAATGAACTAATGCATGGATGTATAAATTATAAGGAGACTGATCAAGAGCATAGTCTATAATCATGCTGTTTTTGGCCACTTGGGCAGAAGTTTCTTGAACGCTGAGACCAAGATATGCAGAGTCAACATTTTAATCGCACATGAGCTACAATAGTTCGTAATCCGACTCAATTGCATTGACCAAACATACACCGTACATGCTTTTCCGAGCCCCCGCCACGCGCCGACGCCCGCCGATTCTCCCTAAACCCCTAGTACACGCGTCCCTTCAAACAAGATATTTTGTGAACAGAGATAACTAGTTCGCCTTCTTTGCCTTCGCTTTCAGTGCTTTCCGCCTGTTGCTCCGGATCATGACGACGGAGAGGAAACTGCCGACGACGGTGCTGAAGAGGAGGATCAGGATTACGGGAATACGGATGGCCCAGACGCGCGGCGGGAAGAGGCTGTGGAGAGAGTGGCCTTCATCGACGAAGGGCTAGTCGGGTATTATTAGCGGTAGATCTTGGATTTTTGGGGCAGAGGCAAGAAAAGGAAAGGTAATGTGATGAATTACGGCAGAGGAAGACGGGAGCGAGGAGAGAGAGGTATTTAGAATGGATTGGAATGTACCATAAATAGGGTCCAAATGGTGTAGTAGAGGAAGACGGCGGATGCTGCGATGAGCATTGTGAGGCCAACGAGGCGGTCCAGCTGATAAATTTTGTTAGTCATTTAATTTTCGAATTTGCAGAGCGGAATTTTGGGTATATGGAACTCACCATTATGAGTTACTTTGCTAAGGGCGAAGCGAACGGAATATATAAAATCGAGGTTAGAGAACGTGCTATTGTTTTGGTGGCTATGTTACTCTGGCCATTTCGGCGATGGTGTTGAGGACGGGTAGGGGTCTCGGAGGTTTGAGTTTCGCCGCGCTTGGCGTGCCTGGGCTGCTTCTTCAAACTTTAAACTTCGTGCTGCACTCTGACTTCACAAGCATTCTAGGTCGCGAGCTTCCAAGCTCCCTTACTTCGCGCTGGTGTTTATGAACCCGGTCGCCACTATTTTCTTCTTTATTTTATTCCTATTCAGAAATCCCTTGACACTCCTGCTATCCAGCCACGCGTTCTGCATACCTACTTAGAACTTTTGCCGGACTGCTAGCTAGCAAACATCGTGACACCTGCTCTCACTCCAGGGTCACGACGTCCCCCAGCGGCCATCAAGACAGCTTGTACCCTCGACTATCTCAGAGCTTCCACCGCTGCGACTGAGCTCTAAAACCTCCGGACTCTTCTCGCCGCCACCTACCCCCGAGCGCTTAGCGCACTAACCACCCTACCACGACGCCTTCAAATTAGCTCTCTACTCCAATAACCCATGATGGAAGTTGCTTCTGCGGTGCGCGTTCCATCTCCCGAGCCGCCGCGTAAGCGCGACCGCTCTCCGTCTAATACTGGACCTTCAAAAAGGCTGCGCGGCGGACACAATAATCAACCCGATGAATTCGAGCCTTCTCCGGCCCCACAACGTGAGAAAGGCTATGATGCTAGATTTGCCATGCTTCAAGAAGCTATGAACGCGACCAGGAAACCTCCCGTCGATGACTCTAAGACGCGCGCTGGTGGGGCCTATATACCCCCTGCCAGGCTTAGGGCCATGCAAGCTGCTATCACCGACAAGACTAGCCCAGAATTCCAACGTATGGCTTGGGAAGCGTTGAAAAAGTCCATCCAAGGCTTGATAAACAAGGCCAATGTTGCGAATATCAAAATGATCGTCCCAGAGCTCTTCGGAGAAAACTTAATTCGAGGTCGAGGGTTGTTCTGCAGATCTATTATGAAGGCTCAAGCTGCCAGTTTGCCCTTCACACCAATTTATGCGGCTATGGTTGCAATCGTCAATACCAAGATTCCGGTCCTTGGCGAACTTCTGGTTAAAAGGCTTATCGTACAGTTCCGTAAGGCTTTCAAGCGGAATGACAAAAAGGTCACTCAGTCTGCTGTCACATTCTTAGCGCATCTTGTCAACCAGCAGGTTGTGCATGAAATCCTCGCGGCGCAGATTTTGTTGCTACTACTGCACAAACCGACGGATGACAGCGTAGAGATAGCAGTTGGACTTACCCGAGAAGTTGGTCAGTTTATGGAAGAGATGAATGGTGCAATAAGTAATGCTATCTATGATCAATTCCGCAACATTCTCCACGAGGCGGATATTGACAAGAGAACACAGTACATGATTGAAGTCCTTTTCCAAGTCAGGAAAGACAGATATAAGGACAATCCAGCTATCAAAGAGGAACTTGATTTGGTCGAAGAGGAGGATCAGATTACTCACAGGCCAGGTCTTGATGATCAAATTGAGGTGGAAGATGGACTAAACGTCTTCAAGTTCGATTCAGAGTATGAGGAGCACGAGGAAGCTTACAAGAAGCTACGATCGGAAATCCTGGGCGAAGTAGATGGGAGCGACGAGGAGGACGAGTATACCGATGAGTCTTCTGAAGACGAAGAGCAGAAAGAGGAACGGGAGTTGGAAGTCAGAGACCAGAGCAATGCGGAGCTTGTTCACCTACGGAGGAATATCTACCTCACTTTCAAGAACAGCGTTGGATTCGAAGAATGCTGCCACAAGCTTATGCGCATTAATCTCCCCGCTGGACATGAATCAGTGCTTCCGTCCATGGTCATCGAAACAGCCTATCAAGAACGCACATATGAGAAATTCTATGGCTTGGTGGGCGAACGGTTGTGCAAGCTCAACCGCATGTGGACCGATCTTTTCGAATCCGCCTTTGCTAATCAATACGACACTATCCACCGCCGCGAGTCGAACCAAATCCGCATTATCGCGCAATTTTTCTCGCATCTCCTTGCCACGGATGCGTTGGGCTGGCATGTCCTATCGGTTATCCGAATCAACGAAGATGATACAACTTCTAGTTCTCGAATCTTCATCAAAGAGCTCTTCCTGGACCTCTCACAAGCAATTGGAGTGAAGAAGCTGGTGGAACGATTAAAGGAGGACGCCTTACAGCCTAGCCTTGATGGCATTTTCCCCACAGACGAGAGGCGCAATACCACATTCTCAATCAATTTTTTCACAGCTATTGGCATGGGTGTGCTAACGGAGGGCATGCGCGAGTGGCTCAAGAACAACGCTCCAAAACCGCCACCGTTACCCGAGCCGGAAAGCGAGTCAGACTCGGAAAGTGTGTCGTCGTACTCATCCTATTCAAGCCACGCTTCTCACTCGCGCTCACCTTTTCGTTCTCGCTCCCGCTCCCGTTCTCCTCCGCGCCGCCGCCTTCCATCCCGCTCACCAACTCCTCGCCGCAAGCTCTATGACTCGGAGTCCCCATCACGCTCTCCCTCTCCTACGCGTCGCAGGCGCTACTCTTCATCCCGCTCACCCTCTCCCCCACCGCGAACTCGGCGTCGCGATACTTCGGTTTCTCCTTCACGCTCTCCACCTCCGCGTCGTCGACCCCGCTCTTATACCCGTTCACCATCTCCACCTCCTCGACGTAGTCGGTATCGCGATTCGGAGTCACGATCTCGCTCCCCGCTACCGCCGCGTCGTCGACGTAATTCATCGTCGGTCTCCCGTTCCCCACCTCCAAGAAGGCGAAGGAGGAGCGACTCGTAGTCGGGAGAGTTGGCAATTCATGGTTCAATAGTTTCTAAGTGGCTTACAGTATGCTACTTACACTATGGAAAAAGAGTTGAGCGAAATTGTAGGGAAATTCTTAAGGGGCTATGCAGAGGTTTTTTTCAAGTACTCATTTTGGTGCGGATAGCAAATTTTAGAACGCGGAATATCCATTGTAGATAACTTGTAAAAAGAAGTAAATTGTTCACATCACTAACTTCTGATTATGTTGCTACTTATCCACTTTTAAATCTAATGTAGACGTTATGTTGCTAATAATCCGGGGTTACTTGATCACCTGTGTGGCTTGACAAGGGCCAACTTTGGCTTCAACATAACGTCGGCTGTGATTTTGAAACTTCACACTTGATATATGCACTTTACAAATTCTACACACTGTGCGTCTGAATGTTGAAGTCAATGTGCAGAGTAGGTTCAACACTTCGTACCCGTTTTAAAGATGATGTCCCCCACCCCTCTTTCACCGTTACTGCTATTCAACTTGCTAGCAACGAAAACAAGTCTGTACAGATCAACGCCTAAGCCATCAATACGGTATACCATAGTTTCAAGCCGTACAAGTCTTCACCCCGCGCTTTTTCCAATCGTAAAAGAGCTTTCTTACGGCTCAGGCCCGAATTCGGGTGTGTCAATGCCTTCTTCCTTGCAGTCTTACTCTCAGTCCTACTCTAGACCCAACATCTCTCAATCCAAAACTATCCAACCGTCGAAAGATCAGTATAGTGGTCTGGAATACCAAGCATTATTCCCTTATTTCAACTCTTCAACTAGTTTCATCTTTCACGTTTGGTGTAACAATTTCCGGCACCCTCTATGGCCATATCTGCACCAATGTCCAACCACACACCCCTCGTTGCCATCACTATCCAGCGTATAAAGCCTAACAATTTGATCGTCTTGTCTCTGCTGTTGGGCGGGGACGGGAGCTAGCATTGGCACTGGCCGGAACACAGGATTTCTAGGGAACAGTGGCAGTCTCCGTCTTTTCCGGGGCGGCCGTGGTTGATTGGCAGCAGCACCTGGCCCAACGTTAATGATACCTGCGATGCGAGCTTCTATGTCGTCGGACGGTCCCTGTGGTGCTGGTGCATCGGTCCATGTGGTTGATGGAGTGTGACTCAAAGGTGCGGCCTGGACCGGGTTATTTGTGGGTAGAGATGGCGGCGTTTCTTGAGACGATGAAAATGCGCTATTGGGGTCTCGGACACCATTACAAATTGGGCCTGACTCCTGCGCTACAAGATCTTGTCGACGAGGAAATGTCTCATCCGCAGACGACACGCGCTGGCTCTGACCGGGTGGAGATGATCGAACTGGTGCTGCAACTGGTGCTGAGGCTGTCGTTGGTCTTGCCGGCGGCGTTTTAGCCAACCCAATGCTAGAGACGCTTGTGAGGAGCCTAAAATTAAAACCTTTCGCATCCGTCGGGGGATCCTTTTCCCACAATTTTTTGCAGTCGATCCATTCCGACCCCAATGGTACTCGGCTCTCATCTGTTCTGCTCTTAACCGATCCACCAATCTCATACCACTTTTGAGCACTCTCCGCCTCCGTTTGCATACTATCCCTCTCTGGAAAGGTGAATTGAAAACCCATCGGGCCGAAAATTTTACGGCCTCTGTAGTCGTGCGTTACGTCATATTTGCTCTCGAAGATAGAGCAAAACCGGCTAGGTTTGTAGGGACCTGGCGGTGGCGATGAGATTGTCCGCTTTTGCTCAACAGCTATTGGCATGCGAACCATAGCTTGAGTGTGATTCTCCCGACACTTCTTGGTCTCTTCTTCCTGTTCAGTCCCTGAGACCGAAGTGGTTTCTTGTTCGGTTTGCAAGGGAATAGCTGTCTCTTCGGAGCTAAGGGTGCTCGACGGCTCGCCAGGTGATGCGGTTTGAGTGTCCGGGGTTTGCTCTACCTTGTCGGTAATCTTCTCTACGTATGTGGACATTTCGAAAGCCTCAAAGGTTATTCTAAAAGCGCTTAAAAAGGAATATGGGATTTTCAGGCAGCTTTTCTGGTAAGAGTCGTGTAAATCGAGTGCCCGACTTGCGGCCTTCGCGCTTCTTCCTGTTGTGGCGTGGATGCTGATGAACTATGCACAGGAAAAGGTTGTACCTTTATACAACCCAGAGCTCGTATTATGGATTGGGGAAAGTATGACTCGATCATCCTTTTTGCTATTCCACTTATTCTATCTGTGGGCTCTACGCTCTGATCATTGCATTAAGCTCTGCACAGACCACCCATAAAGTTATCCCTCACGTTTTCCTGTTAAGATATTAATAATATACTAATACATCTTAAAGTGCTAGAGGTAAAAGAATAAAAAACAGTAGTAAACTAAGAGCCTAAATGTAACCTGTCCTGTCTTCACGTCGCTACATCAGCCAAAAAGACAGCAGTGCTCGCGAACCTATCGCGACTGTGGCGGGATCCAATATATGTTACTCTTACACTAAAATATAAAAATATAAAGCCTCTCTTAAGTTAAGATTAATCTAATCCTAACTAGCGAATTAGTATATAATCAATATAATTAATGCAATAAATTGGAATTAGATGCAGCGATTTTATAAAAATTAAAATCTATGGCCTGCGTTGATTATATACAACCCTGGTCATAAGCCACAAACAGCATCATGTGAAACATATTTGAGTAGAGATAAATCTGAATTTGGATTAGGACCTGCAAACAGTCTATGGATCAGGTCAGGAAATATTTGTTGGGTTTCACGAAATGAAACAAATACAAATTCCTGCTCTCCCCGAAATCTATCATCTAATCTAGTTTTGGAACTTAGTGTCACGACATGGGACGTACCTGAAAACCTTGGTCACTCTCGAAAGGCATTTCAGCAATTTCCCCGCTCGGCTTTTGCTTTTCTTACATGCTTTGCCGTGCTATTCACTTAATCACCTCCAGACTTCTTGCGTGGATGACCGATTTTAAGCTCATGAATAGCCGGGCGCCCGATCCCGAGATGTTGCCCAGCCTGGTTACTTCTGGTGCTACTACTCTTGAGTTCGTGGAAACGCCGACGATCGCAGCACTTGTGCATTTAAGCCCAAGCAATTGAATGATCCAGTGAACAGCGACTACTTCAACAACAGCTTCGACGGCGTCATTGAAAAACGACTCCTCCCAATAAGTCAGAGCGGGATAGCAAAGCCTGGAAAATTGCTTGGCAAGTGAAATATAGAGAAGCAAATGACGACCCCGGATTTTCCTATAAGGCTGCCTGAAGTGTTAGGAAGTGGCAGTAAAAGTGATTACTTTTCTCAGAGGGTGTCTCTTTCTTCTAAACAGGGATCTGGTTCATGGAATATGTGCATCGTAATTCTCATCCCACTGCCATTGATGAAGCAGCTGTTTCACTCTATACTCCGTCGCCCATCCGGTGTCTGTCTCAATATCGCGCAGAAGCTTCAAGATTAGGCGTCGCTCCTTTGGGTCTCTTAGACACTGTCCTGCCGTATAGAGCGGCTGCACCGAATGAATGCGTACAGATTCATCTGACCTAGCAAGAGCAATGCTAACGATTTCACGGCTATGGACCTGTGATTCTGACACAGCGGCTTCGTAGGAGCTTAGTCGAGCAAATACCGTCGTCCGACCTTGTGTGGACTCGTGCGGCTTGTTCATGAGCAGTTGGATTTGGCTCATATGGTATGATTGCATTGTCGAAGCGCACATGGGAATGCTGTGCCAGACCTCAGGGAAGATGGAATTGCCTTCTTCTTGCATGAGTCCTCTCGGAAACTGTGATGGATGGATTCTAGCGCAGGGCTTAAACGTAACTGGGAGTCCATCGTACCAGGCTTGGAAATGTTCCTTCAAATAATACCAGTAATCAAGAAGAGTTCGCTGTGGAACGCCCGCCCAAGGTCCACCAAGATTAGGCGGTATATCATCTCCAACAGCCATGAAGTTCACAAGTTTTGACATTAGCCAGATCAGGGCATTTGAGACCATGTCCTCTTTCATCATCGTATCGCCCTCTGGATAGCCACTGGCGGCCGTATTGCTAGGTAGGATAAATCCGTGATCATCAATAAGTAGCCCGGCTTCCTTCCAGAGCGGGAGATCCTCGGTGTCGAGTCGAGTATGGGTTGCGTTGATGACTGTAGGTTTTCGGTTAGTGCATTTACTCAACATTACTAACACAAATCACCTACAGGCAGCAAGCATATCCTGCCGGGCAATATTCCAGAACGTTGCCTTTCTTGCTTTCGATATTCTCGTAGAAGACGGCGACAGAAGTGGCGTACCGGGTGACGGGAGCTGTAATGGCATCATACGTTCCTTCGCAATGTCAAGAAGCGATTTCGCGCCGTTTAGATGACGTGACCATTCAGGAACTGATGCGTCTAGGAATTCGTAGACACAGAGAATGGCTGTTGCAGCGAGCAGTTCATCGGAATTAGGTTTGTGCCCCGTAGTGCTAGACATTCGACGTCTTTTGCGGCTAGTATGATCGTCACTAACCTGGATACCAGACCATATATGTTCCGTTTCTATGGGTTCTTCTGGAGTATGATTGGAATCGTCTTGAAGCGTTTGTCGAAGGAGAGACACGGCAGTGTCATAGTATTCGGCTGCTTTGTGATACCAGTCAATTGAAAGCGCATCAGGATATAGCTCCATACGGGCTTGGCAAGAAACATTGCCTCCCATAATAGGTTTCTTTCCCTGGACACGTCCGAGGGCTTTCGCTGCATAAGCTACTGCGGCATACTTTAACAACGGGTTTCCAAGCGCTTTTACAGGAACATATGAAGCGAAATAAGTGCCTAGATCAAAGAGATCCATCCAGTAACCTGGTCCCTCGGAAAAATGCCGCAGAAGAAAGGCAATTTCATGAGCTTCTTCCGCGTCTGCTTCGATATGAGGGCATACCTGAGAGTGGTGAGTTGAAGATATTCTGTGGGTAAATCCTTCGCTTGGAGTAAATGGAGATTGTAGATTTGGGTCGATAGGAGGAGATGACGCAGCTGGATGGTTCAGAATGAAGTTGATATTATGGTTCGAGATAGATACCGGAGGTGATATTGGTGGCTCCATAGTTGATATGCTTGGGGTTGGAGAGTGTAAATGGTCTGTACGAGTGGCGATACTGTTCCGGTGGGGCCCATTGTGGGACATGTATTCCAGATGTTCCCTCGTAGCGGCTGCCGACAAAGCCTGCAATCCATGTGTAGATGGCATACCATTACTCTGTTGTATATTGTCCGTGCTAGGCCATGCACCGTTCGAATGGTGGTCGAACGAGGGAGAGGATTGAGTTGGAGTGCCGGACATCCCGTCAAGTTCTGGAGAAAGAGGATCGTTATAAGGATCAGAAGTATTGATGAAAGTTACTGCAACTAGATCAGTCCATGCATGACAGGGACATGCCATTTTCAAGAATACCTTGCTTAGGAATATCTAGCCATACGCTCTCGCCATTAAATGTGTTCTTGTACGCATAGAATCCCTTCAAGTTTCTCTCATCGCTAGCTTCATCACCGTTCATCGAGGCATTGTGTTGATGTCGAAATATGATGCCAGAGCTTGGGACGCACTCTCTGGAGGCTTTGACGCATTGCCCACATGAAGGCTTTCTTTCGTCGCACTTTAGCTTCCTCTGACGGCATGTTAGACTGCGGAGATAGCTCATGTCAGCGGAGATTCATGAGAAGTTTTGTCAAACCACCCACCATCCAGTTCTCGATCTCATCTCCTCAGATTCTTATGAAGACACTGACGGAATCGACTGTTCCACAGTGCAGTCATTCCATATTTGTATAGCCGTGTTCAATTGAAGCTTGCTGATGGGGTCAGACTTGTAGGGACGTAGGGGATATCAATTGCATTTCATTGGTGACCCCAAGCCGTTGAAAAGTGCGGGGCCGCGGATAGTTTTGCCGCCGCTAAAAACGCCAGATGAAACAGGGTATATATACAGCCTTGGAAATTCGTTGAGGCTCGGGGTAAACTATACTTCATAGTCTTTGGCTAGACGAGCGAATTAGCAAGTAGAAATTCAAGCTTAGTTGTGGAGGTGGCTAAAGTGACCGATATCACGGGCAAGCGGATAACGCAGATCTATTTCTCGGATCACCCCATTGGGACAACTCCGAATCATTTGTAAGGAGCTATCCGAATATCCTTTAACCCTGGCATTATTTTCATGCTAAGCACCGCCTAATTCAAGTAAAGTTATATGTGAGGTGTCTTCCATGGCTTCCAGTTGTGCTATTTTTCTAACGCCGCATATCTCGACAGTGCCAAATAATACAATTCGTGAAAGCGACAGCCTCAAGGCCATTGCCTCAAGGAGAATTAACCCTCCATTTTAACACCGTTATCAACGCTCCTGCTGCTCACTTCGCAGTTTTGGCTTTCTTTTTAGGCCTCTCTACCATCTCCTCCTCGATCTCTTCCGCTGGGGCATCGCTATCGGCATCTGCCATTTCCGAGTCGCTATCCGAGCCACTGCTTTTGTGGTCCTCATCGTACTCCTCCGCGACGTCTGACTCTGAGTCGGCCTGGAAATCTTCATCCACGCTTTCGTCATCCTCATCAGCACTGCCTCGGGTAGCAGCAACACGGTCATCGTCACTTGAAGCAAGATCCTCATCTTGAAGAGCAGCTGCAAGAAGAGCGCCAGACTAGTGATACTTAGTTAGCATTCGTAGGATTCAGCGAAAATGCGGTGCTTACGTCATCTGCCATCTCGTTCTTAGTCTTGATACCTTTCGCCCGGAAGAAACTCTCAAGAGGTTGCTGTTCCTCACTAATTTACGCATCCATTAGCGATTTGAATGCTATCAAGCATGAGCAAACTTACCGATTGATGTTGCTAAACTGATGCTCACCTACACCTCCTTTCATGGTGACAGTGATATCGAACGTTCGGCTAGCTGCCATTGCGCCTCCCACTCGCGACATTGTAATTGATTGAATATTATCAATTCCAATATAGGTTGCAGGTTTCGGAACGAACATGAACGCCTTGTCTAAACAGAAGAGATGGCCCTCATTTGCTTTAATAGAGCATTTGACGCCTGACTGTTCGTGATGGCTGATGAATTGTGTTGATGGCTTTGTGACCTTCTTGTTGGTCAACCCTCGGAATATATCAGTAACAACAGACGAGATTGGCGCCTCGTAGTGTGACTGTAGCTTTCCTTTGTACTTATCCTCAAGCGCATCATCCGTCATGTTAAGGTCTAGATTGACTTCTTCATCTCTCTTGAACTGCATAACCAGGAAAGGATATCTTGTTTGACCCTGCCGTAGGGGAGGGTCCAGCCCGATTGTGATGAGGGTATGGATATCATCTGGCTTCGGTAAAACCATGAACTTTTTGATTGATTCGTATTGTATCTTGTAATCGTAAGTTTTTCCACGTAACCGGAAGGATTTCTCGTACATATCGATATCGAATCGTCCTCTGAAGGTCCATTAATTTCACTTTAAATTTTAGGAATAGCGCGGTAACAAACCTGGGAGTAAGGTGCAATATGTCCAAGAAGGTAGCATAAGTGTCGCCGGCAACCTCTCCTATCTCCGCCTTCTCCATTAATGTTTCGTAGAAGAGATTCGCTGCATTTTGCTCTTCAGCATCCTCACCGTCGGTTACATCCTCACCGTCCTCTTTCTTCTCCTTCTTAGTTGCTGTTCCTGGAATATAGAATCGCATTTCGACAAGTTGATCCCGTGCACCTCCAGCTTTCTTGCCACGAGCTCTTGCGCCTCCAAGGTGACCATTTGTACCTGTATCATTGCCGTCCGCCGGAAGAGAAAAGTCAACTGCAACCTCGTTTTTTCCCGCGAGGTTGGTATTGGAAATCTCGGAGTACGGTATTTCAAAGGCGGGCCTGTTTTGAACGTTGAACGCAAGCTCTGCCTTGCCAAATTCTGCCTTTCCCCAATTCCATCCGCGCAACGCATGTTCCTTACTGTCCAAGTTGATGCTGTACCAGACCTTAAATAGCTTGCTTATGCGATCAAAGTCCTGCTTATGTCAATACGATCCTCTTGTTGGGATATATAACCGTACCTCTTGTTGGAATCCATCCAGTTGAATCACGCCGTCTGCCCTTGAGAGCACTTTCACTTCATACCCGCGCGCCGCCCGGCTCCATTGTGCTTGAACAATCTGTGTGTGGTCCAAAGTAAAAGTGTCACCACCACCTGAAGGTTTCCAGCCCCAGCCGGACTCCGCGAATCGAGTTGTTCCAGGCTGCTTCGAAAGGTTTAGGTAGATGCCCTCAAAGGCTTCCCTATAATTGAGATTAGCACAGGGAAAGTAAAGTGATGAGAAAACAGTCAGACTCCTAGAGAAGAGTGGCCACTTCCAACATTAAGAGTAAGATGAAAAGTTGCACGAAGTAGTGAAACTCACATGTTGGTGATGAGTGCGATGTGCACGAAAAGTCCTAGACTCAACAGCTAAAGCAGGACTTGCGATCCGATGTGGATCTTGCAAGAGAAGGAAGGAGGAATAGTTTGCCTGGTACGGCCAAACTCATGGCTACCCCATACTATCGCGTTGACTACGCGCCAAGAAATGTTCTGCTTAGTCATGGAGAAGCCAAGCTTTCTCTCGAATCACAGGTTAAGGGAGACTGGCTGGGCATAACGGAACACCTTATAAAAGCTATAGGCTTGCTTTCGTTCTAAGATCGAGCCTTCTATTAGCTTAACAAACAGTGGTGATTCAAGGTTTATTTTTTGTGCCTACTCGTTTACGATTGCATCGATCCGCTGCAGAGCTCAGCAGCTATCACATAACCATTAAGAAGCTCTTGTGGCTGGAAACCTCGTACGAATCAAATTCACCGAAAGGACAAAAGAAAGTCACGATAACCCAAGCTGCTCTTCATAGAAATCCCTTTGTCACTTCACTCCAATTCGTGTGCCGCCACATCATGTCCCGCGATACTCCGCCAGCAAAATTCAGCCGTGAGAAGTCAGCATAATACAAATATAGCTCAAAGTGGGCACCGTTTGCAATTGATAGGCCCTTTCCCTCCCGACAGCTCGATAGCGTAGAATCAAAGCTGAAGAATAACAGCTACGCGCCAATATCCTTTGTTCTAAAAACGAAAAGTGCTCCAACTTAGGAGATTTTCCAAGATGGTATTTGAATGAAGATTATGTTAATCGGAGTTTCGAAATGACATGGCTTTTCCTACTGTAATAGAAATACCCTTTTTTTTTTTTACAAATCCCTCGGCTACTACTAGGGTCTAATGTCAATATCATACACATGTGATCGATAAATAATTTTGGATAGCATTTTCGATTAAAATTATGAGTACTCTTCCCGGCAAAATATCGAGTATTCCGTATTTAAGGACCAGAGGTTCATCTTTGAAATTCATTAAATCTACTCAAAATTGAAAACAGATAAAGGCACTGTCAAAACTGCACCAGGTACGGAATCCCAACTCACATGATTCGTCTCTCAAAAATCATGCCAGATCTTCCCGTCAGTCCTCCTCGATCCTATACAAACCTCAATGACATTCATGCAGCTACTCTAATCCCAATGCATCCGGTACTTCTAGAGCATCTACCATTCTAGCCTATCATTTCCCCAGAATTACGGCAGATCCACAGTTCCTTCACCAAAACAGCAGTGAAACTGCCTAATTACGTGCTTGTCCGCCTGCCAACAGTCTTAGTCGGGTAGTGCAATTCAAGCCTGACAAAGCGTGCCCCGCAGTCCCTTAAGCCAACCGTTAGGCCCGCTGTCACTCATGCCCGCCATCCAGATCAGCAGCCGGGATATTAACGATTGCATCGGCGATCCAACGTAGCGAATTGATGCGCACAAGGATCGGGCGGCTGAAATATGCAGGGACAGAGATTGCGAGGACGCCAGGTTGGAGGTAGGAGGATGGCGAGACCGAGGGTTACTAGGAAAGATAAGGCAGCAGAGGTTTGGGGGTTTTAGAGGAGTAGGCTGGGATGAGATGGAATTGGAGGTTGTTGAGCTGCCTTACCGGGTGACTCTGGGAAGAGTTGATTACACCCTCCTGTCAACTCCGGTTGTTAGCGCAGCCACGTCTGCAGGGCCTTTTTGTAGAGGAAGTTTTGATATTTTTGCTGTTTAAGGGAAAGTAAGGCCGTGCAGATGTGGCTGCGCTAACAACCGGAATTGACAAGAGGGTGTAGATATAATTGGATTGGTTGGATAAGGAGGCACCTCTGAGCCACTCGTGGGGACATCTCTAACGCGAGCGAGTGCAGGAGAAGCACGATATGGTGTGGTACATAGCTCCCGTTCAGCAGCGTATCACACCAACGTCGGGATCGTACTCTTGTATGTCATCGCCTGCGGCTGGCCGCCCAGCCAGCGCCGCGCAAAACCCCGCTAGCCAGGAACAGTCGATGCGCAAACAGAATCGCGATGACGACCCTGCCGTCCATTCCTTCCCACCACCGCCAAACACCAGAAAACATTCTTTACACGCTAACAAAAACCTCCTCTTCTGCCACGGGACAACTTCTCGTCGGAAAGGTAGCACTCACTCCCAAACACTCACTCGCGCGCCGGCTGTGCTACTGGCTGATTGGCTGCACCCACCACGGAACTCATGTCGTCACAATCGGCTCACAAAGTGTCCTCCTTTATTAGCAACGCCCATCCCCAATCCCGCGCCGCCGTAACCCACACCTTACGCCGCGGAAGTCGCACAAAACCCGCCCAACCACCCCCTAGTTCAGCCCGTTCTCGCTGCACGATCGCAGATCAGCGCCCGGTCAAGATCGTGCACCGCGCTGCAGCATGCTTGCCAGCGTCGGGCGGCGACGCTTGCCGATCAGTTCGCAGTGCGCCGCGGGCCAATGGGCGCAAAAGATGAGCGGGAGGGATTGATAGAGAAGGCGGGCTTGAGTGGTATTGTGATGGGGTTTGCCGGCGTTGGTGGTGAAAGCTTGCTTGCTTGCTTGCTTCCTTCGTGTCTTCCCTTTCCAGAGCAGCAGCAGCAGCAGCACACACGGGCTGGAAACCAAAAAAGCTCCAGCGCGCTCGATTGGAGAGAGTGCGTGCGGCAGCCCGGCTGCAATATACCACAATCGGTGCAGTCGTCCCTCTTCTCCTCCAATCCTTCTTTCCCGCCCGTATAACCTTCCCTCCCCAATCCAGACATGTGAAGGGCGAATACTTCGCCTCCCCAATCCCGGCAGCTGCAGCAGCAGTTGCGCGCATCCGCATGGAGATCTCCGCCACCCCTTCACGCACGCACGCACGCACGCACGCAACCCGCCTAGCGGTGTTGCACTGTCCTGTCCTGTCCACCGACCTATTGCGTTATTTGCATCTGCAGCCCTCACCCCGTCTGCCATGCAACACGCCCTCCTGCACGCAGCGGCGAAAAACAATGCCCGATGCGCGCCTTGTGGGCACTGACCGCACTTGCGACGCCTCCAGCGCTGCACCAGCCAACCAAAAAAAGAAGACGACACCTGCGCAAAAGATGCCGAGGCCTGTCGGGCTCGCCGTTGCCGATTGTTCCCCGGGCTCAGCTGCGCAGGCGTCGTTCCTGAATCGAGCTGGCCTGTCCTGCCCTATCCCATCCCATCTCGTCCCATCCCGTCCCGTACCGTCCCGTACCGTCTTTCTCCTTTCCACTCCACTACTGCAGAAGCGTATCACGGGGCTGAAGCCCGAGTTGCGCGGAAAAGCGCCGAAAGGGGCAGGAGAGGGAAAAAAAAAAGGAATGTGAAAAGGTTGGTGGGGCACGGATGGCGGGGTTGGATGATTAAACATTAATTAGAGTTTCTCTATGCAAAACCCGATTGGCGATAAGGCCAGGAGCTTGGCGATGCAGATACGCGAGCAGTTTTGGGAGGGTGGGCGTTATGCAATATCGTCCTGGTTAAGCGGGAGGCATGGCGGTGATTCAGTGGAACGGGGGAATCAAGGGGGGGTTGGGGGAACAGGGGTGGGATTTCACTCATGGAGAAGATCGCGTGTGAGGGTATCATGTTTGGTATTTATGAGATGCAAAAAGATCGGCTAGTGGCTATGCAAAAAGGCTGTCTGATCAACAGATCGCTGCTGTAAGAAACCCCGCGCCTGGACTCCGGCTGGCGATCCCAGTTCATCCCATCCATCGCCTCTCCACCTCCCAAGATGCTGTACGACTGTGAAGTGCTCACCGTGAAGCGTCCCTTCCAGTTCTCCAATCACCCATCCCTCCATCCGCCCTGAAGTCTCTCCACTAACGCCTCACTCTAAATAAACCCAAGAGTCAAGCCATACGCCGTTGCGTAAGAATGATGCAGTGACATCGTCCGCAGGCTGGAGTTAGCCGGGACCAACTTAGTTCGGTTCGAGTCGATAGAAGCGTCTCCATGGTGAAAGGTGTCAGATAGATGGTGCTGAGACCGCGTAGTAGGCGTACGCAGATACTCCTGCTTTCGTATTCTGAGGTAGACAATGGATGTTTCAGCGTGCGTCATAGCCCACCAGACTGGCGCACCGGTTGCAGTAGTACAGATTCGTGCCGAAGCTGACCATGCCGCTAGTTGAGGAGTTGGCAGAGCCTAGACTGGAGCTGCGGTGGCACCGGGAGCAACGGATAAGAAGTTCGGGTGGAGGCGTGGGAGTGGTAGAGCTGGTAGTGGTGGTTGAAGAGGTCGAGCTGGTGCTGGTGTTTGCGGACATGCTGTTTTGAACCGACTGGGCGCTAGGCCGGGAATAGGCGGCAGCGGTTTGTAGTTGAAGGAGCTTGGAGGCATCCATGCTTGCTGGTGGTGTGGTGGGAGGAGGGAAGACGCGCAATGCCAGGAGAGGATTGCTGGGGTCTGAAGGTGTTTCTCCGTCGAAGGAAGAGGAGCAGGGAGACGTGCTTGGTGTTTCCACTGAGAAGTGTGAATAATAGGTGGAAGGGATGATGGAAAAGTAGCAGGTCCGCGAGGTGGAGGTGTGTGGTGAATTTATGTTGGAGAAGAGCATTATTTGTTATGTCCGGGTGGACAAAGGACGACGGAACGATTTCGTCAAAGAGTCCTGAAACAGAGAAATGCTCGATCTGGCGATGGCTTGTGCAGAGTGCAAGTCCCTAATATATATCTGGGAGTGCGGATTACGGCAATGTTTCATCGCCCGATGCAACGGCTGGGCCTCTGCGTTTGCAAGGGAGTGGGCCGCGCAAACTTGGGCAGGGTGCCGTGGGAAACAATCGGCATTGGAGTGAGTCAAAGTGGAGGGATGGATCAATCATGGCGGGTTCCAGCAACCTGGGAAAGGCAGAGACGTGATGCGCTGTGATTGCGCTGTGACTACAGGCGAGAGCTTGGTGCAGGGGGAGTCGGCAGGTTGGGATCGCCCAAACGTTTGTGAGATTGACGGCGACATCTAGGCCCAGGCCTGGAGTGCCTTGCAGGGGTGGCACTGGCTGCGATTCATAACCTGGTGCTAGCTGACATGCCACAGCCACACGCCTTCTCGTCTCTTCCACGAGACTCTGCTTTCTCTCGTAGCTTCGCCCTCTTCTTCTCAGCAATCGAGCTTCCTTTTCTTCCAATAGTCCGAGATGGAGCCGTCTCCTTGCGGTTAGTGCGTATGCATATCATAGGCCACCAGTGCTGTCAGACTTCCTCACTTCTGCACGACTGAGAGATTTTACGCCTCGGTCACCCTGTCGATGGTACCCTTTGTGTCTAGACGGGTACAAAATTCTTCGCAACTTCATTTTGAGTTGGATGAGGCTGCTAGGCTCCTCGGCTGGGCAATGTCCTTCCTGCCCAGAAAATTAGATCGTCTCTCCATTAACATCACTAGCAACGTCTTCAGCACCCTTGAAACCGTTGCGAATAACGTAGAATGTTCTTATCAGATGGGGAGTAGCATGAAGAACACGAAGAACACGAAGAACTACAGTGGGACTGTCCGCCTACAACCCCCTCCCCTGTACGGATTGCTAGCGTCTAGGCACATTTTGTATGGAAAGAGTGAATGTCTCATATATTCTATGCCAAGCCGCTAGCAATCTGTACAAGGTGAGAGGATTGTAGAATGATCTAATTCGGGACCGTTGAAGCCGGATACTGGCCCCGACCTCGTCACACGACCGAAATTTCAAAGTACTTTCAGAATGAGGAATCCCGTATGAGTCAAAAAGGGGATCCCGAGTTAGGTTACTGTTGGCTATTGTTCGATCCAGCCTTAGGGTTGAGCTGGGCCGACGACCTCAGTGTAAACCGTACAAAAAGACTGTAGATCCTAGCACTGCAAGTATATCTGCCCATCCTCAACAGATCCCTTCCAAAAGTTTGCGACTAGCAGATAGCCTAGCCAGTTCCACTTCAGCAACGGTCTTCAGCCTGAGTCCCACCTTAGTAATGGAATCCCTTAGCTGTAGCGCCGCCTGGATGAACTCAGGAGCACTCTCCGGTGCAAGCTAGGTCTAGTGCGGACCGAGAACTTATCCAACTAATTGAGGCAAAGACTTTTATGTCGTTGTCTCATTGTGGCGTGTTCTGGACTGCTCACAATTTAATGCTGATCCGCGGGGCTGGTCTAGTTCGCCTAAAGTGATTGGTTGGTTTTTTAATAACGAATAATCCCTGGTCACTCCACGGCTTTACGTGCTTTGGTTTCTGCATTTGATACCGGTCAGCACAAGATGGATTTAGCTCTGCTAGGAAACTCGTGACATGGTTATACGATGTGTGCACAGAAACGCCGTATTACTAGTGAAGCATGCGAAAAAGACACCAATAAGAATGTCTTTTTTCTGGAATCATCTGATAAGATAAGGTACCTTTGGATTGATTCATGGTTCTTTTGCGCAGGACTGAATCTCTTGGAAACCGTGTTCTCCGTACCTAAGCAGGTATGGAGGTTTCCGTTTTGCTGAGCAAGCATGACCCGGTCTAGATCTTTGCAACCGTACCACGGAATTCTTGTTCCACCGCTGTTGGCCACAGAACAAGACTCCCACTGTTTGCTTGTCAGGGCAGTTGTATGCGACTCGCACTGGGGACGTGCTTTCAACGTTGCATTGCACAAAGGTACAAAATGGTAGTCCTTGTGCTGAAAGGGGCGTCAAGTCTTGTAAGAAATGGGCGTATGGCTTGATCATGAGCAAATAACGTGCTGATAGTGACTGGATTCTTAATGAAGACAGCCTCCTTTTCAAATAACATTGAAGCTGAGCCTCGGTGAAGATGTTCAGAACGTCGTAAATGCAGTATGCGGAGCCCGTGCTTGTTTTGCCGTCACTTGGCAACGCCGTCGTCATCGCATCGTGAGTACCGGATTCATGTACACCGCCTAGGCGCATCCGTTTGAAAGCGCTGCCGATTGTTCGGAGAAACCCGCCTGTTTTACTAGGTAAAATGGAGTTAAATCTCCGACAGACTAGCACGCTTAGAAAAACGACAGATATCAAAATTAAATAATGCTTTTAAAAGGGCAGCAGTATTCTCCTATGCCTTTTCGGTGCATTCACAGACCCCTGAACTAGGCTTAGTGCTTGCCTAAATAGGCTATCTAGCCCGTTTATAAGCTAATATCCCTTGCAACAGTGACGTCCTACGAGAGTTGGACCGTGCGCGAACACCAGAATCAAAAGTACGAGTATAGTCGCGGAGCTTTTCCTATTGATTCTATTAGCTAACTAGCTCTTATCAATAACCGTAGGACGAATTCTACTTTGCAAGGGATAAGACAATCGTGAACTTACCTTGTAGACGATCATTATCTAAGGCTGATAACGTGTTTGACCACTCCCCGGGCCACACCAGTCCTCAGGCCACCCCAAAAAACCACCAAAAATTAGGAAAATCGCATTTTGATATCTCAACAACGGCTTTATAATAAATTCTAAAATTCTATAGCTAGCCTTTTATGCCTATTCTAAGACTCCTCTCTAACTTTGGAAGTATTTTATTAAGTAGTTCTAGAGGAATAGCAATTTAGCTCAAAATTGGGGGCTAAGACTTAATATCTTAATAACAGCTAGGCTTATTATTCTAGAACTTTAACAGAAGTCTTAGAATAGGCATAAAAGGCTAGCTATAGAATTTTAGAATTTATTATAAAGCCATTGTTAAGATATCAAAATGCGATTTTCCTAATTTTTGGTAGTTTTTTGGGGTGGCCCGAGGACTGATATGGCCCGGGGAGTGGTCAAACACGTTATAATCCTTAGATTATGTAATCGTCTAGTATACGGTTCGGAATTTTATTAGTCCATAGTTAGTAGCACGGCTACTTAGAGAAGCTGCTCGTAGAAATAAGCGGCCGAAAATGGCACGTGCGCAACCACTAAAAATCGACCGTTTTTAAAGATATATTACTATTATAATAATTTTATCCAAACTATTGCCAATATTTTATTGGCTGGAATTTCGCTTATTAAAAACCTTACTATTCTTAGCGATATTACCCTATAAGGGGGTAACCTAAGCAGGCTGCCGCCCTCCCTGCTAGTGCTTCCTGCTAGTGCTTATATTGCCACATCGCCACATTGAAACGATTGCTTATTCAGTATTAAAACTTTGTTGGACCCCTATCTGCAGCAATTACAGCAAGGTAGCGCTCCCTTATATTGCCAGTATACTTCTCAAAGTCTTTAGGTTCGAGCTTCTTCTATTCCTTCTCTACGTACCTCCTAACCTCCTCTTTTGTTATAGGAAATCTATATTGTATTCTCCCCTTTAACAGCCTCTAAATATTCTTAATTGGGTTCAAATCTGGAGAATTTGCCGGCCATTCTATTACAATTATGCCATTCTGCTCCCAGGCCAGGCGGGTTGCTTTTGCTAAGTAAATTAAGGCATTATCCTCTATAATAATAGGCTGGTGTTGTAGTGTTTGCCATACCTCCCATATAAAAGCCTTAATATTAGGGCATATATACGTACGATATACGTCGCTATTTATTGTCTTCTTGTAGTTAAGCTTAATCGACCAGTCCTTTTTAAAAACAACTAAAGGCCCCTTATTCCTATGGGAGATACTACCATAGATTATCTAGCTTAAATATCCCCTAAATTTAGGGATACAGCAATTAATATTATATTTCTCCTCAGCGCATCTAGTAACAAAGATCTGGCCTCCACCGGTTTAAATGGAAGCCTTATCTGTCTAAATTACTACTGCCCATATTTCAGGAGTCTACTCTAGGTGAGAATAGGCCCATCTTAGCCGGGCCTCTTGTTGTTTAGGTATAATAAGCAGCTTCTCTGTGGCAATGCGGCAAAAGTAGCCTTCCTTTTTAAAAGCTTTGTATAAGGATTGCTTGCAGGCAGAGACGCCTTCTAAGAATGCAATCTCTTTAAATGGCTTCCGTTGGTGGAAGCGATTAAGCTTAGCACGTGCGATAAGGCGCTGTCGTGTTGGTGTATTAATATTCGGCTTCCTTCCTCTCTATTTATAAGGAGTCCATATATCTTTTTAGAGAGAATTTAATATAGTTCTGCGAGGTATACCAAGGGAGGTAGCAATCTTATGGTATTGCCAGCCAGCGTATTAAGAGAGGGAATAAGTAATATTATGCTTACGGTAGGAGAGTTAGGTGCCTGGATCTTAAAGAATAGGATATTAAATAGGGTGGTAGCCACGCTACCGGCGAATAAGATTTGGTATTTTAGCATACAAAATATAAGGCTCTCTTACTCTCCCCCTGTTGTTTTATATTATCTTTCTATTCTAGTAGCTTCTGTATGCATTTATAATACAAAGAACTATACTTTATTTGGCCTAAACCCACGTTAGCGCTAGCAGGGAGGGCGGCAGCCCGCTTAGGTTACCCCCTTATAGACATTGCCTGGTCTAAAAGAGGGGGCGCGGTTTATTACCAACTGTTCTTAAATTACGACAGCTGTCTAGGCCCAGAATGGATAGTACTACTTAGTCTTACTCTCTATAAACATCCTCTCTAGAAACAAAGGCTAGAGATAAAACCTACCTTAATTATAGACCTAGGGCCAATATGGCTTATTAAATAACCGATCTTACGCTTTACCATATGCTAAAGGGTTTGTTAATTATATTAGCAATTATCTATTATGGCGTGTTAAAATTATCTCCTAGCCTAACAGCCTTAAATTATAAGCTCCTTGGTAGAAAAGGCGAATTTATCCGCATAACCTAGTATTATGGTGCTGCAATGAAGTAGACCAAATAACTACGTTGTGGTATAAAGAGGAGAAGAGGCGAAAGGGGTATTGTATATAAGTAGTAGGGCCAGGCGCTAAGGCGCTAGTAGTGGGCTAGCTAACCGTAGGAAATAGTACGAGACAGTATAAAACAGTATGCGATAGGTTAGTGCCATGACAGTACTTCCTTCCCCTAAAAGGTTTGGTCCCTAAACCAAACAAGTAACTCTAAAATAGAATGTTACGGTACTAGCAAACTACCGTTAGATTGCCGTTAGATTTCCGTTAAGTAATAGCAAATTACGGTTATATAGCCAGTGGCTATAGTATTAGTGGAAAATAGTGGATTTAGTAAGTAAAGATGTCAGTTTTGCTTACTGCTTTTTGCTGAGCTAATAACTGGCTAGCTTAATAAATAGCGTTAGTAGAACTCTATACCGCCACCTAAACCAACTAGGCGTGGCGCTCTTGGCAAGAATCTAACCAATTAGATAACTTTAACCAGCGGTTAAAGTTCCCTAAAATCTTAACTTTTCTAAATTATTATAGTTGTTATCTATAGCCTTGGCGTAGCGAGTCTCTCTTATCTTATACCTAGTCTGGAGGTCCAGGCTTCTTAGGGTGTTATTTATAGAACTTTAGTAGTGCGCGCTTGCACCCTTTTAGGGACTTCTTAGGTTCCTAAGTTTTCTTATTATAATACTTCCACTTAATATAGTACGTTAAGCCGTGCTCGTCTCTTTGTTTATTATATATATTAAGAATTTTTTTTAAATTCCTACTTATCTGTGATATTGCCATTATTATCTCTTTTGGCTATCCTGCCTATAATATTATAACGTTCCTCTTTGTTAATATATACTTGGCTAGGGATCTCCTTAGGGAACCAAAGGCGGACTTTTAATGTATAGAAAGACTTATTAACGCGAATATAGTCTAGGAGGTCTACTATAATTGCCCCTCTATAGGCAGCTAAGACGGGCTAGGGTCCATCTTAGCTATTATTCCATTTTCTCTTAGGCCAGTTAGTCTTTATATTTTTAAGGCTAACTATAACTATATTATCCTTTTTAAATATTATACCTTTATCCCGTTTTATATTAGTGTTATCTTTATAGCGTTGCTAGGAAATATAAGCTAGAGCTTTAAGCCGAGTTGGGATATTCTTAAAGCGGTTAGCAATAGTATTAGCTTACAGGTACTCTTTCTTTATATATATAGACAGGGCTGATAGCTAGGGGCCCGCTGGTTTAATACCTAGACGTAGGTTGTAGCCATAGTTAGTAAAGAATTGTAAGATTCCCATAGTCTTATTAACTTAGTTATTTGTAGTAAACTTAGTAAGGGGGAGCTAATCTACCTAATTATCTGTAACGGGACTAGCCTAGTTACAGTAGGAATGTCTCGGTAAAACACTCGACAAGATAAACTTAACGCTTTGTGTAACGGAACCTTGTAGCAGAAACTACGGTGGGTTCTATTATTGGGCCGGGTATATAGGTATGAACAAAATCAACAACGTAATAATAACTAGTGGAGTAGTTGCCCAACAGATTAACTCTAATTGTATTCTAAGATTCACTACGAAGAGAGAACTATCTAGGTAAGAACTGTGGTCCCTTAAATACATAACCTTACTCCTAAGAAATCCCTTCGCTCCGTTTGCTCTATCTACTCTATCTACTCTATCCCACAGATTACACAGATTATATAGATTATATAGATCACATTATATAACCTTGGCTACTATTCCTTATCACATAGTTCCACTAGATCCATCCTGGACCGTGCCTATATTAACCAACTAGCTTCCTGCAACTCTTCCCCAAGTAGTTGTAACATTGTACTTAAAGCGTCCGTAACACTATCTCCCTCCTCTTTATCTTCGTCCTTAAAGATTCCTAATATCTCCAAGTCATCTACTAGAGGTGTAATGTCCGTTTAATTAATCTAGTTAATATCTTTGCTTATTATACCTAAAGCTCCTTCTTCTTCTTTAACCCTTTATTATACGCGTACAGTTTCCTCCATACTATTACTAGGTGAGATAATGCCGTTTCCATATTCTCGTTATGCGAAAGAGGGGTTGGTTTATATTACACTAGCAAGTCCTTCTACCTAATAACCTTCCTCTTGTTCGGAGTGCACTAAAGCAAATATTTGTTCATCTTGCGACGTTCGCTCTATCTCTAACGCTAAGTATACGCGTCCTATAACTCTTAACAGTCTTTAAGTTCCCTAAGTAACTTATTATAGGGTCTTATATTCAATCTACCGCTGTAAAACTCAACGCTAAGCTCTTAAGTACCTTAGGCGAGATTTATCGTCTTTAGGACAAAGACTATGCTCGCACTAAGCGGGTAAGAGACGAGGAGCGTCGTGCCCTTAAAGCTCATGCCTCTACTCACGCTTGTCTACTTCGTCTTAAGAAAGTGCATAAGAAGGTTCGTTCTAAGGAGTAGAAACTTATTTAACAGGGTTTATCTAAGCTGGGTAATAAAAGGACTAGCTCTCCTCCTATAAGGGAAACAACTCTAAGTAGCTTAGCAATTGCTCCTCTTAGGTCCCCCTTAGGTAACTTATTCTTCAGCAATCCTTCTTTATTAATACTGCCTAACCCCTTTTCTTCTAATACTCCTATACCTTTCCCATAGCATTTTCTAGGTTGCTTAGTGGTTCCTAGGTAGTCTTACTATAGCCTATCTACTTTACCTTATACCATATTTCGTCATCTACATCTTTATAACTGATGATCTTTAAAACTTGCCATTTGTCTTCTTCTTATCCTCTGTATATATCTACCTTATAGACTGGTGGCTTAATATTCCCGTATACTAGCTCTAGCATTGCGATGTGTTATATAGGGTAGATTTTCATTTTAGCTAATAGGTTTAACTTATACGTAACTAATAAAATTCTCTACTTAATTTTAAAAGGTCCTAGTCTAACGTAGTCCAACTTCTTGCTTAGTCATCAACTTTTAAAATTTTTGTGTAGTAGCCACACTTTATCTCCCTCCTTAAGATCTAGTCCCTTAGATCTCTTAGCATTATAATACCTTTTCATTCGTTCTTGTACTAGTTTAGCTATTTCTATAAGGTCTGTATAAAGATTTATTAATGTCTCCATTCTTTACTTAGCTATACTACTTATCTTTTTTGCTTAATATGGTGATAATAATGTTCTTAGCTTATATCTGTAATTTGCCTTAAATAGTAATATCCCTATTCCTTCTTATGGTGTTATATTGTATACAAACTGTATAACTAGTAATAGCAATACCCAATTGTTCTATGCGTAATTGATATAGTGCCTTAGATACTACTCTAGTGTCTAGTTTAGTCTTTCTGTTTGTCCGTCCGTTTGCGGATAATACGCCATAGATATTACTGCACAAACTCCTTATTCTGCCAGAAACACTTCCTAAAATGCTACTATAAATCTTGGATCTTTGTCTAATATAATCTTATCTAGTGCTCCGTGTCTTGTAAATACTTCCTTTATATAGATTCTAGCGACATCCTCTACTGATATCTCTTTAGTGCATACTATAAAGTATCCCCACTTTATTAGCTTATCTACTATTACTAAAATTGCGTTATAATCTTATCCTATAATAGGATCTCTTAACTTTGGTAATTTAATAATAAAGTCCTATAATATAACCTTCTATGGTCTTCCTAGTATTTTAATAGGTTGTAGCCCTCTATACGGCTTATACCTTGTCAGTTTATTCCTTTAGCAATCTAGATACTTTCTTATAACTTATCTTGCTAGTCCCCAGATTCCTTAAATAATGTACTCTTCTTAAAGTCTTAATACTAAGCCTGTAGCTCTGTTATATCCTTATATTATTCCCTTGTAGAATTCCTTAATAAATTCTTCTGTAATAGACTTAGGCATATATATTGCTTCTCTATTTTTGTATTGCTCTAAGTCTGGATCCTCTACCTATACTTTTTAGATCTTCTGTATCCAATTACTCTCTGGTAACTTATAGATTTAACTTTCCTTAGTTGCTGCGATCTTTAGATAATTATATCTAATTAATCCGTCTTAATCCTTTCGTAATAAAGCTCCTAATAGCTTTTTATTACTCTATAGTTTAGCTTTTCTGCTTAGAGTGTCTGCTTATGCATTGTCTATACCCTTAGTATGCTGAATTTCAAAATGGTATTCTATAAGCATTTCCGCCTATCTAACCTGTCTTTGGTTAAGTTCCTTTGTTGTTAGGAATCCTATAAGGTTTTTATAATCCGTCTTAACTATAAATGGTTTCTCTGTGTTTTACAAGAATGCTCTCTATTTCTTAAGTGCTGTAACTATACCTAACAACTCCTTGTTATAGATGTCATAGTTTAACTCTGGTAGTGTTATCTTCCAACTATAGTATGCTACTGGGTGCCATCCATCTTAATATTTCTATAGGAAGTATGCCCCTAGTGTAAAGTCTAATACATCTATTTCTATAACCGTCTCTAGACCTAGTTAATAGATTTTAAGAACTGGCTTCTAGGTAAATAACTTTTTAACTTTTTTAAATAGTTCTTGTTGCTCCTTTCCCTATGCCTATAGTTCTTCTTTCTTTGTTAACCGCGTAAATGGCTTAATATTCTATAACTATTGCGCTATAAACCTTCTATAGTAATTGCAAAACCCTAGGAACAACCTTAACTATATAACGTTCTCTAGTTCCTGCCAATTTACTATAGCCTCAATCTTCTTTAGATCTATACTAAGTTGGCCTAGTTCAATAATAAATCTAATAAAATCGGTCTTCTGGGTAAAGAACTTGCATTTCTTAATTGCTACTGGCATTTGTTCTTCTTGTAGTCTCTTTAAGACCCATTTAATGTGTTCTCTATGTTCTTCCTTACTCTCTAAGTAGATAATAATGTCGTTGAGGTATACTATAACAAATTTATCTAGGTGTTCTCCTAATATACTATTAATTTGCTTTTAGAATGTTGCTAGTGCGTTTATAAGCCCGAATTGTATAACTAATGGCTTATATAGTCCTTCCTTTGACCTAAAGACTGCCTTCTACTTATCGCCTTCTTTGATCCTAATTTAATGGTACGCCCATCTTAGATCTATCTTTGTAAAGATCTTTACGTTACCTATTCTGTCTTAGATTTTGCTAATTAAGGGTAAAGGATACCTATCCTTCCTAGTAATGCTGTTTAACTATCTGTAGTCTATACACATCCTAAGTTTTCCGTTTTTCTTTAGGATGAATAATACTAGATATCCTGCTAATAACTACGATAGTCTAATATATCCCTTTTATAAGTTCTCCTGGATAAACTCCTTAAGCGCTACTAACTCTATTTCAGTAAGCTTATAGATTGGAAAGAACTTTAGACTTATTCCCTTTTTTAATTCTATCTTATAGTCCCAAGCCGTATACTCTAACAGCTTTTCACTTTCTGGTGACTATAACTTTTTACTATACTTGTGGTATCTCTTTGGTATATAACTTAAGCCTTACTTAGTTTCTTTATATGTCGCTCTAACTTAGTACCATACCAACTTGGTTTACTATTACACTTTACGCTATTATATATCCTTAATATTGACCTAACCTATAACCCAATTAATCTTTAGATTGTACTTCTATAACTAAGATATTCCTAGTATCGCCTTGTCCTATCCTAATAGTAGGATATTAAAAGACATTCTAACTGGTCTCCTTTTAATAGTTATCTAAATAGGTCCTATTTTAAGATTAATAATACCTCATCTATAGGCTATCTAATCTCCTAAAATTGTTATAAGTGGATATAGGTGTTCCTTTTGTCTGTATAGTAACCCCATCCTTTCTACTGCCTTTAGTGATATATGGTTTCTAGTTGCTCCACTATCTACTAACGCTTTAAACTGCTGATCTTGCTACTTAGCTTTTAAATTTAGGTATTAACCTTAAATTCCTTTAAGGGTCTGAGGCTCTAACACTAGTTCCCTCTGGTCCTATATGCCTCCCCTTTTCCTGACTATTAGCTACTAGATCCTGCCTATACTTAGTCTAACTTTAACCAATACTTAGTTTGTTTCTTTTCCTCTATATACTATAGATAAGTGTTCTCTAGACACTCCCACCACTATTGTCTATCTAGGTATTTTTCCGTAAGGAATCTTCCTGGTTAAAGTATTAAGTCTCCTTAACTTTGTACTTCTACTGGGTGCCAACTATATATATACTTAGCATTTCTAAACCGCTTTTCCTCTGGTGCCCAATATATTCTTACTAGGTATTTCCGGTTCTTATCCTTTAGTGCTCTATATATATTGCATATATTATCCATATAAGCTATCCACGATAGTATATAATACGCTGCAGGTTTTAGGTTAACTCTTGGTTTATCTTTATCCTTAAGTTTAAATCTATACCTAGTTAACCTAACTACTGGTATTTCTACTGCGGGTACTAAGATTTATTACTCGCTTCTCTAGTTCCTAAATCCCTCTTCTAGGTTCCTTGACGTTATAATTAATACTCCTTTAATATAACTTATACGTTTCTCTATAATAGGTTGATTTTAGATAACTTTTTTGTCTAGCCATATATAAAAATCTGCCTATTTGTTGTTGTGTCGTTGCCTATACCACTTTCTATATAACTGGTTTAGTGTATATAGTCTATCTATTAGAAAGTACCTTGTTATCGCTGCGTTGTGACATTCTTTAGTATGTCTTTCTTTAAATCTAGTTAGAATATCTAGATCCTCTTCTTGTTCCAGTTTATTTAACCACTTTACCCTAGGTATCCCTACACTCGGCCTATTAGTAACTCTTTGCATAGGTGCTCTGTCCTTTATATAACCTAGCTTAGCTAATCTCTTATCTAGCTTCTACTCTTGCTATGTAATGATTCTTATCTTAAACTTATCTCTAGTTTCTTGTTTTCTACATCTTGCAGTTAGATCTTTATAGTTATCTTACTTTTTAATCCTGGTATTAACTATTCAATCTTTAAGCTAAACACTGCGTTTACCTAGGATTGCTAACGTTCTTATTTATTCTCTAAACTTATAGTTCTTAAACTTGCGTCCTATACTTATTCGTTTATTATTAAACTAAGTTACTGCCCTTTCCTATTGGTTTTTGTCCATTATGGGTCCTTAGGTGTGTTTTATCTTATTTTAAAAATCTTAAGCTTCTCTTATCTCTTCTTAAGAATCTTAAGCCTATAGCCTTTTGCCTTTATTAAGTAATAAGCTAGCACTAGCAGTTGTCTACTTACTTAGTTTCTTCTAAATGTTGCTCCTATTGTCTTATAAAGCAATGGAAATTGTATCTAATAGTGTTATAATACCCGTTACTAAACCTCGTTTGGTAATAGTCTTAGTCTCTACTTCTGTTACATTATTAAGGTTTAAGTGCTCCCAGTTAGCCTCCTTTTTGTCCTCGTTGCTGTTGATTAATAAGTACTCTAACTCCATTGTTATTGCTACTAATCTTTATCCGTATATTGCTGTAACATCTTAATCTAGCTTATAGAGTTAATCTTATTCTTTATCTAACTCTCTAGTTCCTTAGAGTCCTTTTAACTCTAGCTCTTATGGCTAATAGCTTGCGCCGTACTTAGCGTCCTTATAAATTCGGCATGCGTTGTTATAACAATACGCAAAACTGTTAATTAAACATTCTTTTGTTTCTTATAGTGCACCGTCGTCCCTCTATACGTATATGCCGTCTGCTGGTCTAGTTCCCTTTACTGTATAGTTACTCTAACCACCTCTATAGTCTCTAGCGAAATGACCCTGTTTTCCGCAATTTATGTAAGCCCTATCTTTAAACCATCTTTCTTGCTATAGAGTCCGCCTAAACGTCTTCTGCTACTAAGATCCCTGGTTTAGCCTCTGCTCCTAGGTCCCTTTATTACTTAATTCTTAACCTCTAGGTTTCTATAGTTTCTTTTCCCACCTTTAGGTTTCTTTAGTACCGCTTAGGTCCATTAGCTCTGCGCCATTCTATGGTTTTTAACTCTATATCTGTTATTGCGTAACCTGCGCCTTATACAACTATGGAACTCTGTCTTGCCCTTTTTTAGCTTGTTCCCTTTAATAGATTCTGTTATTAATCTTTATTAACTAATCTATTAACTCTTTTAGAGTATCCGCATCTTCTATTAGGATAATTACGTCCTAGACTTTAGCCTTAAGTCCCTATTTATACTATGCTATAAGCGCCCTATTGTTCTACTCAACCTATATAGCTAGTATTTAAAACTGCGTTGTATACTTAATTATTAAAGTGCGTTATACTAAGTTCTAAAGCTTTCGTTCTGCTGTGGTTGTGGCCTCTAGGTCTTTAAATATCTGCATTAACTATTCTACAAACCCGTTCTAACTGGCAAATATATACCATACATCCTGGTTAGTAGTTGTTATGCCATTGGCCTATATTTCCATAAGATATGGCTTAAACCACTTAAGTGCCCTCCCCGTTAGGAACAATCCTGTATAGGCCACTTAATCTAATAATGTTGCTAACTTCGCTCCTTCCTGTACTACCTTAAAGTGCATCTATATAAGAAATCCCTTAAGCTTTAACCTTTCTCCTAAGAACCGTTTAATTAAAGGTAACTTAATCTTTGCTGCTCTAATTCTATTAATGCGTTCTTTAAGTATCCTATTATTGTCTTATAAGTGATTAACCATTTCCTATAACTAACCTTATGTAACCACTTAAGAATCCCCATCGTCTATACTGGTATCTCCTGGTCCTAAGGTTGTGGCTATTGCCGACGCTGTTGCGACTGGTGCTGCTCTTGGTGGCATGTTATTTGATCTCTATTCAAATACCATAACCTTAGTAGTGAATGTGTAACGGAACCTTATAGCAGGAACTATAGTGGGTTCTATTATTAGGCTGGGTATATAGGTATAAACAAAATCAATAACGTAATAATAACTGGTGGAGTGGTTACCTAACAGATTAACTCCAATTGTATTCTAAGATTTACTATAAAGAGAGAACTATCTGGGTAAGGACTATAGTCCCTTAAATACACAACCTTACTCCTAAGAAATCCCTTCGCTCCATTTACTCTGTCTACTCTATTTACTCTATCCTATAGATTATATAGATTATATAGATTATATAGATCACATTACATAACCTCAGCTACTATTCCTTATTATATGGTTCCACCGGATCTATCCTAGACCGTACCTATATCAACTAACTAGCTTCCTACGACTCTTCCCCAAGTAGTCGTAACATCGTACTTAAAGCGTCCGTAACACTTTGACCGAATTCTGCCGAATTCTGCCAGCTTAATTGACTTCTGCCAAGTTCTGCCAGATTAATCGAATTCTACCGAAGTCCGTCCGCGTGCGCACATGCGCACGCATCGACCAAGACCCCTAACTATTTAATTACAAGATTCTCTGGTTATTCCCTTCTCTTCTTTACGCAATGTCTTGTTCTCTTAAAAAGCTATATACCCTTAGATTTAGATAGAATTTATATTATTTCTTTAAATCTTCCCCAAAGCCTCTTCGCGCCCTTATATTACGTTGCATTAAAAAATAACTACTATTGAAATAGCAAACGAACCCAAATCCTCTTTAATAACTATAAGTATTATGTCCCTAGTTAGGGAACAGTTAACTATAATACAACAGTCCTTTATAGATGCCTTAGCTCAGTAGCGGGCTACACTGGAAGCCCAGTATTAGCAATTAATAGAAGTACTCCGTAAAGAACTCCGTAATGTCTAAGCATTTACGTTAGAGACCCCGACACCGCCTATAAATAAAATTGATATAACTATATCCAAACCTAGCCCATTAAATATGAACCCTAAACTAGTAATAGTAGCTTAACCTATACTTGTAATAAACCTAGTACCTACTATGAAATTAGAAAAGCTTCCTAACCCTCTAATATTTAATAGAAATTAAAATAACCTATATCCCTTTATAACCAAGCTCCATCTTAAACTTTTAATAAACTATAACTAATACCCTACCGAAGCTAGCAAGGTTAGCTATAGAATGTCTTATTTAAGTAAAGATACTGCACGAACTATGGACCTATTCTTCTATAACGGCATCTTTGTTAATTTTGAAACCTTTATCTCTCTACTAGAACGAATATATGATAACGCCAGCTATAAATATACCGCTGTTACCAAACTTAAAAACCTATAATAACGGAACCAAGACTTTATAAGCTTCTTTTCGGAATTTTTAGGCCTTATTGGCGAACTGGATTGGAATAAAGCCGCTAGAGTTGCTGCTCTTTAACGAGCTATTTTGGATAAAATTAGAGTATAGTTAGTAGGTAGGGAACTGCTAAAGGACCTACCTAAATTTGCTATAATGTGTTAACGAATTAATAAGGACCTTTAATATAATAAATAGAAGCTCTACACAAAATGAGTAGTGGCCAGGGAGCAAATATAGGAGACGGAAGTTCTGAACATTTTAGAGAAAGTGGAAACGGAAGAGGCGAGGAGCGAAGGAGAGGCGAAGGACCCCCACCGGGGGTCCGCCACTTAACCATTATATAGTACAACTGCGGCAATACGAACCACCGTCTAGCAAGGCCCCTACTAGACAGTCTAGACCCAGAGAAACACTATATTCTTGCCATATAAGAGCCGTATTACAATACCTATATATAATTAATATACTGCCCCTAAGGATTCTAGCTCCTGTATAAACCAAAAGCAGCTATACACGTATGCTTTATAATTAGTAAAAATATCAGCCTTACCTTATAGTTATGGCAGGCAGTTAACCTAGATATTACAGTTATAACTATTTAGATATATAGGGGACTAGTATAAATCATTAATGTCTATAACCCTAGGGTTAAAGGGGTAGTATAGACAAAGAATATTATATCTATAATAAGCTTGCTAGAAACTAAATACGCAGAGTCTATTTTACTAGGAGATATAAACCTCCACCACCTATGGTAGGGGGGCATCTATATTGCTGCCAATTAATAGGCAGAGTGCCTACTAAGAGCTATAGATAACGGGGGCCTTAAGCTAGCTACCCCCCCAGGTGCAATTATATGGCAATAGGGCACTGCTAAAAGTACAATTAACCTTATAATTATAGACGAAAACCTATACCAGAGACTTAAAAGGTGCTCCCCTAAAGAAGAATAGGCACTTACCTTAGACTATATCCCTATCTAGATATAACTAGATTTAGACATTAAGGCACAACTAAATAGTAAAAGATACGCAATAAGAAAGCTTAATATAGATAGCTTTCTTAATATAATTAAATAATAACTTTAAGACCTAGAAGAAATCCACCTAATACTAAATAAGCGAGGCTTATTGGCTACCCCTAAGGAAATTAATTAAAGACTAGAAAGGATCTAGGTAGCAATTAAAAGTAGGCTAAAAGAGCACTGCCTAGTTTTAAAACCAGGCCCCTATACGCAACACGCGTGGTCCGCATAGTGCGCGGCCCTTATAGCCAGCCAATGACAAGCAAGGAGGAAATATATAAGTAGCCACAATTCTAAGGACAAGAGATAATATAAAGATATAAGAAACCAGCTAAAGAATACCCTAAGAAAAAAAGCAAGGAATAACTAGAGATGGTTTATAAATAAATATACTACTAACCTAAGTCTCCCCTATAACAAGGGCCTTTGGACCATAGCGAAATAGGTAAAGAAAAAGGCAAAATGCCTAGTAGAAGATCTATACCTACTACCCCTATAAAGAGCAGGCGAACTATAGGCCACAAGTAACAATAATAAAAAGATAAAAATCCTTATAGAAAGATTTTTCCCTTAACCAGCTCTAGTAGACCTTAGTAATATTACTAGTAAAACACCGGTAACTTACCTAAGGGTTAACAGCGACATAATAACTAAAGAAATGGCTAGAACTATTAGCCGCCTTTTAAATAATATAGTACTAGAACCAGATAGGATCCTAAACAAAGCCCTAAAGACCTATGGACCACTTATAGCACTTTAGCTTACAGATGTAGCTAAAGTATACTTTATAATAGGCTACTACCCACAACTCGGAAGATCCATAATAATGGTTATCTTATAAAAAGAAGGTAAAGTAAATTACTTAATCCTAGGAAGCTACCGCCCTATTGCCTTAGAAAACACCCTAAGCAAGATCTTAGAAAAGGTTATAGCGGACTATATAGCAGACACGGTAGAGAAACACGCCTTACTACCATAAAGCTAAATAGGGGCAAGAAAGAATTGCTTAACGCTATTAGCACTTACACTACTTACTACTACTATTAAAACTGCATGGGCTATGCAAAAGGACTTTATAGTATTAATACTTAACCTAGATATTAGCGGCGCCTATAATAATATACCCTATAAGCGTCTCCTATACATTCTTAGGGCAAAGGGCTTCCCAGAATAGATTATTTAATTTATTTAAGAATTTATAGGCCAGAAAGAAATATTACTAATCTTTAGCAGATACCAAAGCCCCCCTATTATAGTTATAATAGGAATACTATAAGGATTACCTCTATCGCCTATACTCTTCCTCTTCTTTATAAGTAACCTGCTTAACACCTTTAAGAAAGGGGCAACCTAGGGGATAGGCTTTATTAATAACACAAACCTAATTACATATAGGCCAACAGCCGTAGAGAACTATAAGACACTAGAGAAAGCCTATAATACCTATATAGAATGGGTAAGACGATATAGAGTCTAATTCTTACTAAAGAAATACTAGCTAATCTACTTTATAAGAAAATGTAACTAATCTGCAGATCTTTAGTATATAATCTATATCTAAGGCTTTAGGGGTCAACTGGTTTAAGGCCTAAGGGTATTAGGAGTATAGGTAGATAGCAAGCTCTAGTAAAGTGTATATACAGCGCAAGCGGCCCGTAAGGGCTAAGTATAGTATATCACTATGTCTAGGATCGTCAATTCTATATAGGGTCCATACTTCCAGAGGTTATACCTATTATATATAGCAGTTATCCGGCTAACTATAACGTATAGATCTAGCATTTAGGCCACTAGAGAAACTAAAAAAGGCCCCCCTAAATCACTCCTTAAACTACTCTAAAAGGTCCAAATAGCCTGCCTTAGGAGTATAATAGGCGGGTATAAGCGAACGGCCATAGTACTGCTTAAGAAGGAAGCCAATATTCCCCCCCTATAACTATATATTGAAGCCGATGCAATATAAAGGGTGTAAAAGGAACGCAACTCTAATATTATAAAGTATATTAAGACACGCCTAAATAAACTATAGAGGGACCCTAGGGTGCCCTATAGGAGAAGGAACCAATAACCCTAAAGTAGGGAAGATATATTAGGAAAACAGGTAGAAAAAGTAGAAGAATAATAATACGGCGCTAGGGCCCAGGCCTATATAGAGGAGAAAGGGAGACGCGTAAGAGGCCAGTAAAGATAATAGTAAGGGAGAGAAAGGAGCTAAAGTAGAGTATAAAAGAGTACTAGAAAACCATCTACCGCAATATAATACTGGTTGGACCGACGCTGGAGAGATAAATAGGAGTTAAAGGTACAGAGGTAGATTTAGGCAAGGGGAACCCAAGCTATAGCATAGGTAATGCTATGGGGGGTAAATATCTAAGGGCTCTAAGAGGGCCTAATAAAGGTGGAAAATATAATAGCAACACTCTTAAGGACAGGAATAATAGGACTAAAAGATTAGCTTTACTGGGTGGGTGTCCTAGTAGGTAGCCTAAGGTGCGAATATAGCTGGCTAAGATAGATACTAAAACACGTAATACTGTTATGCCCCTTATATACTGGCCGAGAAGCAATGCTCTTAGCAGTTAGTATAGAAAACTATAATATACTACTCTTAATACAGAAAGGCCTTAAGGCGGCTACCCAGTGGCTTATTAGCCAAAATATGCTAGACCAGTTCTGGGTTGCAAAGGAAATAGCAATAGAAGGTAAAGGGGTGAGTAATAGGCGCCCCCTAATAACTCTATAGGAGTAGAGTATAGTGTGTAATACTAGCGCGTCCGTAGGTTTATTACGGCAGTAGTAGTTCCTAAAGAGGTTAAAAAGTAAGGTAGTAGAGCACTACTAGTGACTTGTAGGCGACTTATAAGCGAGCCCCAAAAGGCAGGGAGATGGATTATAGGGTTTTCTTAAATAGAGTTTTCTCCCTATATGTATATAAGGAGTAGTCCGCGTGGGCCCAATAGGGATCCGAATCGGACGTTAAGTAATAAATAATAATAATAATATAATAAATAGACTTATTCTTTAAAGCTAACTATACCTTGTGTTTAAAGCTTTATAAAACCAATATATACCCTAAAGCGCGACCCTTCTCCGAAACCTATATATGACTCTATGGACCTTAACGCCACTTAATCCTACGCACCCTTAGGAACTAACAAACGAAGAACTTAAGCCGTAAATAGAGAATGCTTTGGATGTAGTAGAAAAGGATATATCTAAAGGAATTACCAAACTTACCCTTTTAAAAAAAGTCCGCCGTAGTTTCTCCTGGTCTTTAAATTGCATCCACTCCTTAAATCGCACTTATTCTTTAAGCCGTACTCGCTCCTTAACTTATACTTATTCTATAAATTATACCTAGTTGTTATAAAGTATCTTACCCTTAGCTAACTTAGAAAACGAATCGTCCTAAGGCTAAGTTACGCCTTAGGATAAGAAGTGGAAGAGTATAAGTATCTAGGCTCTTCTAGCGCTAATACACAATACAACTCCCTTAATGTACTTGGCGAAATTCAAATACTTAGAAAATAGAAGGAGGTACGAATCCTTATAGACAGCAGAGCCACTAGTATAGGCTTTATTAATATAAACTACGCGAAAACCTAATGCCTAAATTTAAAGAAACTTAATAAGCCCTAAGGCCTATAAGGCTTTAACAGCAAACCCTTAATATATAGCAAATTAACATACTACGCTCTTATAAAAATGTAGATAGGTAAACACCTTAAATATATTTCCCTATTTATAACACCCCTAAAGCAATATAAGATAATACTTAAACATAGATAGCTAAAATAACACAACCCTTTAATTAGCTGGGTTAAAGAAACACTAAAGTTCTATATAACCTACTACTAAAGTTATTGCTTAAAAACCTATTTGCCCTACAAATATACACACAACTATTTAAATTTAAAACGATATAAATTACCCTTGCCACAAACCTTAAACCAATATAATAAAGCTACGACTGCCGATTGCAGTAAAGAATATAAAGATGTTATATTAAAACCTCTTAAAATTCGTATAATATAGGCCGCACCCTTTATCTCATTAGCAAAAAGATGAGATTATAAAATCTTTGCTATAACTATAGAAGATATTAAGAAAGCACTAGAACCGAAATAGTATATTAATCCTTAACCTCTTATACCTAAAGAGTACTATAATCTAATTAACGAGTTTAAAAAACGATTTATAGACCAACTAGCCCCATACCGAGATAAGCACGATTTTAAGATAGAACTTAAGCCTAGTATAACACCAAAGTTCGGTCCGCTATATGGTATGTTATAAGAGGAACTGCTTGTAATATAACAATACCTTAACAAGCATTTGGAAAAAGGATTTATTCGCCCTAGTTAATCTCTATTTGCCTTACCCATACTATTCATTAAAAAGCTAGGAGGAGGCTTAAGATTTTATATTAATTATTAAGCTCTAAACGTAATTATGATTTAAAACTAATATCCAATTCCCCTAATTTAAGAAACGCTTAACTGTTTAGCAAAGGCATAGTACTTTACAAAGCTTGATATAGTCGCTGCCTTTAATAAAATCCGTATACGTAAAGGAGATGAGAAGTATACAGCTTTTTATATATAATAGGGACTCTTTAAATACCTAGTAATGCCATTTAGCATAAAAAACGGTCCTAGTATGTTTTAGTAATACGTTAATAATACGCTTTGTAAATTCCTTAATATATTTATTACCGCGTATATTAATAATATCTTAATCTACTCGTCCTCGCTTTCTAAATATTGGAAATATATTAGAATGGTTCTTAAACGCCTATAAGATGCGGGCTTATAATACGATATTAAGAAATGCAAGTTCTACGCGTCCGAGGTTATATACTTAGGCTTAATTATATCCTATAACGGAATTAAAATGGACCCTAAGAAAGTCGCTGCGATTATAAACTGGGGAAGCCCTAGTAATATATAAGACGTTTAAGGATTTCTAGGATTTATAAACTTCTATTATTAATTTATTAACCACTTTTTAGAAATTGCCTAGCCATTAGTAAACCTAATAAGAAAGAATATAAAATTTAAATGGACTATTAAATGTAAATAAGCTTTTAACAACCTAAAGCATTATTTTATAACTACTTTAATTCTTGCCCACTTTAACCCTAACCTTAAATGTATTATCGAAACAGATTCGTCTGATTATGCACTAAGAGGAGTATTATTGTAATATAATAAGAACGGCGAGCTACGTCCAGTAGCCTTTCTCTCTTGGAAACTTGCCCCTACTGAATTAAACTATAAGATATATAATAAGGAACTACTTGTAATTATTAGATGCTTTAAACAATAGCGTCCTAAGCTTAAAGGATCGTTGTTTCTAATACGCGTATTAATAGACTATAAGAACCTATAGTACTTTATAACTATAAAATAATTAATATAGCGCTAAATTCGTTAGGCTGAATACCTCTTATAATTTAACTTTAAGATTATATACTAACTAGGCAAACTTAATTAGAAGCCTAATATATTAACACAATAATTATATTATTATTATTCATTGCTTAATGTCCGATTCGGATCCCTATTGGGCCCACGCGGACTACTCCTTATATATATATGGGGAGAAAACTCTATTTAAGAAAACCCTATAATCCGTCTCCCCGCCTTTTGGGGCTCGCTTACAAGTTGCCTATAAGTTATTAGTAGTGCTCTACTACCTTACTTTTTAACCTCCTTGGGAACTACTACTGCCGTAATAAACCTACAGACGCGCTAGTATTACACACTATACTCTACTCCTATAGAGTTATTAGGGGGCGCCTATTACTTACCCCTTTACTTTCTATTACTATTTCCTTTATAACCCAGAACTAGTCTAGCACATTTTAGCCAATAAGCCACTGGGTAGCCGCCTTAAGGCCTTTCTATATTAAGAGTAGTGTATTATAGTTTTCTGTGCTAGCTGCTAAGAGTATTGCTTTTTAGCTGGTGCGTAAGGGGCATAACAGTATTATGTGTTTTAGTGTCTATCTTAGCCAGCTATATTCGTACCTTAGGCTACTTACTAGGATACCTACCCAGTAAAGCCAATCTTTTAGTCCTATTATTCCTATTCTTAAGAGTGTTGCTATTATATTTTCTGCCTTTATTAGGCCCTCTTGGAGCCCTTAGGTATTTACCCCCTATAGCATTACCTATACTATAGCTTAGGTTCCCCTTACCTAAGTCTACCTTTATACCTTTAACTCCTATTTATCTCTCCAGCGTCGGTCCAACTAGTATTATATTGCGGTAGATAGTTTTCCAGTACTCTTTTATACTCTACTTTAGCTCCTTTCTCTCCCTTACTATTGTCTTTACTGGCCTCTTACGCGTCTCCCTTCCTTTTCTATATAGGCCTGGGCCCTAGCGCCGTACTATTCTTCTTCTACTTTCTCTACCTGTTTTCCTAATATATCTTCCCTACTTTGGGGTTGTTGGTTCCTTCTCCTATAGGGCACCCTAGGGTCCCTCTATAGTTTATTTAGG